>Ga0302241_1000172_pt1 | contig 68542 bp, 65 predicted proteins | sample AAG_UR_Arg_MG_FD_193532 | JGI IMG/M metagenome (GOLD analysis project Ga0302241, IMG submission 193532) | Enriched activated sludge microbial communities from anaerobic digester in WTTP, New Holstein, Wisconsin, United States - AAG_UR_Arg | ecosystem: Engineered > Bioreactor > Anaerobic >... | reverse complement strand
CAAGCCAATTGTGCTCAAATTGCGGATACAAGAATAAAGACGTTAAGAATCTGGCTGTTAGAAATTGGATTTGTCCGGAATGTGGTGCAATCCATGACAGAGATCTTAACGCAAGCATAAATATTAAAAACGAAGCCCTAAGGTTTCTAACCGCTGGTGCGGCGGGGATAGCCTAATAAAAAACTGTTCGTTAGAACGGTGTTCTTAGGAATCCCGTGACTTGAGTCATGGGAGGTTCAAACCTGGCACGACTTGTGAAGATGAAGAAGTTGTTTTTGCCAAGATTAAGTAATTGCAGACTTTTCAAATTTATTTTACGTTAGCGTCCCGATTTTCGTTCCAGGTACGGGCATGCGGACATGAAAAAACCACCAGCAGATTTTTGCCGATGGTCTTAGTCAAGCACCACAAATAAAACATTTGTTCTAAATTTATCTTTACACAGAACATACGTTTGTGTATAATGAAGTCAAGAACCAGAACAAACGTTTGGAGGTGCCATACCCATGACAAAGTCCATGACCACAGCTATGAACACATCTACGACAGGAACTCCTTTTCAAAGAACTTACCTGTCACAGTCTGCAGCAAGGCCAACGCGGATCCATCCTGAGGTCAATGCACCTCAAAAACGTATCACTCGTAAAACTTCAAAAAAATCAATCCCAGCAGGGTTTTGGATGGCGCTTTTCTCATGGATCATTGCAATTTTCATCATGAGCGGCAGCCTTAATGAAACTTTTTCACTGGCAGAAGTCGAACCTCAGCAAATGGAAGTTCAGGTCGAAAAAGGGGACACCTTGTGGGGAATCGCACAAGAGATCAATACTACCGTTTTCAATCATGACTATGATGTCAGGCACCTGATTTATGCTATAGAAAAAGCCAATGGACTTGAGAATGCCATCATTCATCCAGGCCAGATCCTTGTGATTCCGCTTGATTTGGAATAGGATATTAAAAAAACAGCACAAGCGTGCTGTTTTTTTGTTTATGAAATAAATTTTATGTCTTGCTTCTCTTACTCATTAATTGAGTTGTCTTCAAGTTTTGCAGATTCAGGTTCTGATCCAACTTCGGATTTATTAATTGGCAGGGCTTCCGGTTCGCCCGGCAATGCTTTGTAATTGGAACGTATCCCTTTGTCAAACTCATCGAGGAGCTCATACTTATTGACAATTTCACGCTTTAGATTCTTTCTGTGGGCCGCGTAGAGCTGGGTCGTTGTCACGTTGTCGTGGTCAAGTAAGCTCTGTACGTCATAAATGGAAAAGCCGTACTCAATCAGGGAGGAAGCAGCTGTCGCGCGAAGTTTGTGAGGACTGTAGCCATCACTTCTGGACGTCCCGAGGGGGATAGAGGTGTATTTCTTCACCAGTTGACGTATGGCCTTGACGGTCATGCGTGTGCCCTGGAGCGATAAAAATAACGCGTCCTCATAGCCACTCTGTACCGGAATCAGGCTGCGCTCCAGCTCAAGGTACTCGTTCAGGACAGCCTCAATTGAACGGTTGATGGGCATATTGACTTCTTTGCCACGTTTTCTGTAAATTTTAAATTCACCGCGTCCAAAATGAAAGGAACTGAGATTGAGCTGCTCCAGTTCACTGAGGCGCAGTCCATAAGTTGTAAAGAGCATCAGAATTGCCTTATCACGGTGTTTGGTCTTTTGCCAGTATTGAAGTTCTTTTTCAGTCAGTCCTTTACCGGTTTCGACAGCGTCCAGCATGACTGCCACTTCATCAATTTCCAGTTTTTTGATGGCATCCGGCTGAGGCTTTGGCAGTTTGATTGGATTAAACCCATCCGTTATGTTGCGTTCAATCAGACCTTCACGGTAGAGATACTTGAAAAACACACTTAGGCTGGAGCGCTTTCTGCAAAGTGAACTATTATGATTCTCCATAAGATAATCATTATCTTTGCCTGAAACCACATATCTGGCACAATATTCGCCCATGTAATAATTAATATCCCGCGCGTGCAGCTTATCCAGCGTTTCGAGCTCAACCAACCGGGTTTCTTCAGCCTCCGTCAAACGGGTTTCTTGGACAAGATAGCGAAAGAAGAATTCCAGATCTCTGAGATATGCCACGCGCGTATTCAGCGACACTGCGTTCTTTAAGTAGGTAAAGAAGGGGCTGAGGTAATGGGGGAGTTTGCGTTCAATGGATTCACACAATTCAATGCGTTCATTTTCCTGAAGCACAATGTTGTCAGGCTTAGAGGATTTGTTGTGGATCTTGATAGGTTTACGACTCATAGGATTAGATGCACCTCCAGTGAACTATTGGGGTCAGACCTGCATGGACTAAATGACAAGTTACAAGTCCTTAAGTAATTCAAATCGAATTGAAGGGGTTTAAAGGCGGCTACTGCAGACCCGCATAACCCAACTGGAATATTAAAAACGGGGAGACCTTGGACTCACAAGGTTTGATGGATCCTAAGCCAATTATAGCTTTTATTTTAACCGCCGTCAACTATTCCCTAAATATACATTTAAAGAATAGTTGAATCGCAAGTATAAAGCCCGCTTTCGCGGGCTGATCTGTCTTATACTTTAAGATCTTGAGCTTGAAGCAAATCCGCTTCATGTGCTTTTAAAATTGGATCTATCTCGTTTTCTATAAATTCTACAACTTGCTGCGGTGCGCGTCCTACATAATTCTCCGGCTTTAAAATTGCCATTAAGTCATCCTGGTTCAATTTAAAATAATCATCCTTCAAAATCCGTTCAATTAAATCATTGCTTCGTCCATATAGTTTTACTTCTTTGCCGGCCTCCATTGAATGCACTCTAATGCGCTCATGCAGATCCTGACGGTCTCCACCGGCTTTGACAGCTTCCATGATGATGTTTTCTGTTGCCATAAATGGCAGTTCGGCTTCTACATGCCGGCGAATCATCTCCGGATACACCACCAGACCTGAAACGACATTTAAAGCGATATCCAGACATGCGTCAATTGCCAGGAATCCTTCTGGAATTGATACCCTTCTATTGGCAGAATCATCCAGTGTTCTTTCAAACCACTGAGTGCTTTGAGTCATGGCGCTGTTTTGTGCATTTGCCATAGCCAAACGGCTGAGTGATGCAATACGCTCAGAGCGCATTGGATTTCTCTTATATGCCATTGCGGAGGATCCAATCTGATGCTTTTCAAAGGGTTCTTCAACTTCTTTGAGATGCTGGAGCAAACGCAAATCATTGGTCATCTTATGCATGGATTGTCCTACTTGGGACAATGCGTTGAGCACTCTGGAATCAAGCTTTCTGGAATACGTCTGGCCACTGACTGGAATAGATGCCTCAAAACCGAATTTAGACACGACGAGATGATCCAGTGCTTTGACCTTCTCATGATCCCCGTCAAAAAGGCTTAAAAAACTGGCCTGAGTTCCCGTTGTCCCCTTCACGCCTCTCATTCTGAGCGTTTCAAGTGCAAAGGTGACTTCCTCATAATCCAAAAGCAAATCCTGCATCCATAGCGTCGCGCGCTTACCGACCGTAGTCAGCTGCGCAGGCTGAAAGTGTGTGAATCCAAGCGTTGGCATCTCTTTGTACTCAAGCGCGAAAACCTTCAGTGCAGCGAGCAAGCTGGCAAGTTTCTTTTGAACCAGCTCCAGGGCTTCCTTCATAACCAATATGTCTGTATTGTCTCCTACATAGGCGCTTGTAGCACCCAAGTGGATAATAGCTCTCGCCACCGGACAGGCATCACCATAAGTATGGACGTGCGCCATGACATCATGGCGAAGTTTTTTCTCATAGGCAGCCGCTAATTCAAAGTCTATATCCTCGACATGGGCTCTCAATGCCTCCAGTTGTTCGTCTGTAATGGCTAAACCAAGCTCTTGCTCTGACTCTGCCAGTGCGATCCACAGCTTTCTCCAAGTTGAAAATTTCTTCTGACTTGAAAATAACCGAGACATCTCCTTGCTGGCATAACGCGTTATCAATGGATTTTCATATACTTCACTCATCCAGGCACCTCTTTCAGCTCTATTTTGTCGAACATTTAATGTCATTTTGTTTAATAAGTTCGCATTTATTATACCGAACTTTTATCAAGTATTCAAGTGAAAAGAAGACATCCGCAAAGTGGAGGCGCTGTCGATCGATCTAAACAGCTGACGCCGCCTTCAACACTGTGACTGACTTCTCACCTTCTTCCCCGCCCATAGCGAAAAACCAAAAAATTAAAAAGCCCTGAATCTTTTCAGATTCAGGGCTGCCTTCACAAAATTATCTTACGACAACAATGTTCTCAGCTTGTGGGCCTTTTTGGCCTTGAGCGACATCAAACGTTACCGTTTGGCCTTCTTCAAGCGTTCTGAAACCTGTTGAGTTGATTTGTGAGTAGTGAGCGAAGATGTCCTTGCCGTCTTCTGCTGTGATGAAACCGAAACCTTTGTCTGCGTTAAACCATTTTACTGTACCATTCATAATGAGTACCTCCTAATTTTTTAGTCTTAAACCTTTGCAATGAATATAACTGAGACTTTTTAAAATCAGGGGGCCCACTGAATGGACACCAATTCTAAAAACACACGTTAAATCATTTGCTCTTAATTTAAGCAACACCTTATATTACCACTTTAAAACCGTTATGTCAAACTTTATTTACCAATTACACTGCTCTGATCTGCCTCAGTATCCTCAAATTGCAATATTTCTTCAGGAATGGCACTTCCAAATGCATTCGCTGCAAGCTTACCCAACAGCTTATAGCAGACTTCAGAAATGGCAGGATGATAGCTCTCGGGATGCTGGATCCGGCCTAAATCCTTAAGCAATTCAAAAGCCCCAAGTCCTGAAAGCGGTCTATTTCCCAAGCAGATAAAAGTTTCAAGCAAATGACTGCGAGCGTACTTATACCCTTTTCCAAGTTCAGATACCAATCTTAAAATATGTGCTCTCAATGCACGCTCGAACTCAATTTCGTCTTCTATTTCCTCAAGCAGCTTTCTGAACCACATAGCGCTCAGCTCAGGACTGTGTGCAGTCAGTTTTCTGCCGCACCGATCCATGGCCATATGAAGATAATTAAAGGTTTCTCGTCCGTCATTCGCTAATTCAGAAATCCTTGCTCTGGCCAGCAATAACTCCGGAACTAAATCTGAAGCGCCTCTTAAAAGCCGCTCCGCCTCCGCAGCGGCGACACGGCATGACTCCAAATCATCAGACATCAGCACAGCGCCAAGTGTCGCTTTACCTTTGACATAGTCTGACTCAGCCAGATCCCCGGCCATTGTAGTATAGAATCGAGCTGTCGACATTTCCTGGCGCTCCAGGAAAGCCTTGCTGACGGTACAGCACATCTCAGCTCTCAGGTCCCTGGATTCAATGAGCTTCAGGTAAACAGACCAGCTCTGCAAATCCTTAAACAATTTCTCTTTGGCAGCCGATAGTCGTTCTATCCAAATCATCCGCGTCAGCAGCATTGCCAGTATCTCCGCATTCCGTCCCTGACCATCCGAAGATCGAAGCAATGCAATGCCCCGGCTCAAATATCCCAGTGCCTTTTCAGTCTCCCCACAGGCTTCGCGATAAAGCGCCTGACCATAATAAGTACTTGCCATAGCCCAAGGATCTACGTCGCAGGCCTTAACCAAAACATGAAGCCCTTCAGCCATTTGCAGCTCGCTTAACTGCTCATATCTGTCTGCTTCTGTCATGAAGCGTTCAATTAAAGTTTCCACCTGCTCATGATCAGATTTATAAAGTGACCTGAAATCCTGCCCCAGTTCTCTTGTCAGGCGGATTTTAAATGTACTGGACCCCATGTTTTTATGTGTCAGGTATTGGTCCACGGATGATTCGCTCATATCTATCTTATTTGCGAAGGTTTTCAAATCTCCATAATCCCGCTGAATTTTTTCGCGGATCTGCAGCCCCGGAGATTTGATGACTAAATCATTTTTTCTGAGTTTCTGCATTTCAGCGTCACCCCACCCAACATTTTCAAAAAAACAGGAAATTGATGCGCTGCACCAATTTCCCACTTCAAATCAAACACCATCATTTTGGCTGTACTATCAGTCTGATTGCCGTTCGCTCTTCACCGTCTATCTCTATGTCCGTAAATGCCGGTACACAAACGAGATCAATCCCTGATGGAGATAAAAAGCCTCTTGCTATAGCTATTGCTTTCACAGATTGATTGATAGCGCCTGCTCCAATAGCTTGAATCTCAGCATGCCCATGCTCGCGAATAACGCCCGCGAGCGCGCCTGCAACAGCGTTGGGATTCGAATGTGATGATACTTTCAAGACCTCCATGGTTGCCCTCCTTACTGAATCGGATCCTCGTTCATTACTGGATCGCCCTTATTATTACTATGTTGCGATAATTGATGCTAAGAGGAAATGGATTTTGGCTGTACGATCAGCCGAATGGCCGTACGTTCTTCACCATCAATTTCTATGTCCGCGAATGCAGGGATAAAGACAATGTCCACGCCGCTAGGGGCTAAAAACCCTCTGGCTATGGCAATGGCCTTGACTGCCTGGTTAATGGCAGCTGCCCCGACTGCCTGCAATTCGACTGCGCCGTGCTCTCTGAATACACCTGCTAACGCACCGGCGACGGCATTGGGACTGGATTTGCCCGATACTTTGAGAACCTCCATAAATGTGCCTCCTTTGGTCACTAATGTTAATGCTCTGACCCAACTGAATTTTGTCTGCTTAAAATAGGAAGTGAATTGTGAATTAGAGGTGCCTTGAGATTAATTATACCCATTAATTTATTTTATGAACATAACATGGACAAATTAGGCAAAAAAAAACATAAAACCCAACCCGAAAGGGATGGATTTTATGTGATGTTCAAAGTCAACCTCAGGGCTGGATCTATTTTGCGTAGTCCACAGCTCTGGTTTCCCGAATAACGCTGACCTTGATCTGGCCAGGATAATCGAGTTCATTTTCAATGCGCTTGCGAAGATCTTTGGCTAGGAGGACAAGTTCGTCATCCGTGACGCGTTCTGGAAGAACCATAACGCGGATTTCACGTCCAGCCTGGATTGCAAACGACTTTTCGATGCCTTCATAGGAATTCGCGATGCCCTCAAGCGCTTCAAGGCGTTTGATATAGGTTTCGAGAGTCTCTCTTCTGGCACCTGGTCTTGCTGCGCTTATAGCATCTGCTGCCGTAACGAGTACTGCCTCAACCGTCTGAGGTTCATAGTCGCCGTGGTGGGTGCTCATAGCGTGAATGACTTCATTGGATTCACGGTACTTTTTGAGGAGATTCATACCAATCTCAATGTGTGTACCTTCCATTTCGTGGTCGATCGCTTTGCCAATGTCATGCAAAAGTCCTGCCCGCTTGGCTATCCTGACATCCGTTCCAAGCTCTGCCGCCATAATGCCGGCCAGATAGGAGACTTCAATGGAGTGACGCAGGACGTTTTGACCATAGCTGGTACGGTAACGGAGACGACCAAGAAGTTTGATTAACTCTGGATGGAGATTGTGTACACCGGCATCAAAACATGCATTCTCGCCGGCTTCTTTGATGGTCTGGTCAATTTCTTTGCGTGCTTTATCGACCATCTCTTCGATTCTCGCTGGATGGATTCTGCCATCAACGATCAGCTTTTCGAGCGCAACCCTTGCAATTTCTCTTCGAATAGGATCAAAAGATGAAAGAATGACTGCTTCCGGCGTGTCATCAATAATCAGATCGACACCGGTAAGGGTTTCGAGCGCGCGAATGTTTCGACCTTCACGGCCAATAATGCGGCCCTTCATTTCATCATTCGGCAAGGCCACGACCGAGACAGTGGATTCCGCCACATAGTCCGCAGCGCATTTCTGAATAGCGTAGGCAATAATCTCCTTGGCCTTCTTGCTGCCTTCCTCTTTGGCTTTTGATTCAATGTCCTTGATCATGACGACCGCGTCGTGCTTAACTTCCTTCTCAATGTCGCTGAGGAGGTGGTTTTTCGCCTCCTCTACGGTCAGGCCTGAAATTCTTTCGAGTTCCTGGACTTGAGACTCATAGAGTTTTTCGACTTCGGATTGCTTGACTTCTACGTCTTTGATTTTTCGATTCAGGGTTTCATCTTTTTTCTCGAGATTTTCGGACTTTTTGTCCAGCGTCTCTTCTTTCTGCAGAACGCGTTTTTCCATGCGCTGCAGTTCTGCACGCCGTTCTTTGGTCTCTTTTTCGAGCTCATTGCGCAATTGATGCACTTCTTCTTTCGCTTCGATCAGTTTTTCCTTTTTCAACCCTTCGGCGTTCTTTTCGGCTTCAAGGACAATTTCTTGTGCCTTGAATTCAGCAGAGCCAATCAGCTTCTCAGCAGTTCTCTTGCGAAGTGTGATGCCGACAATGATGCCGATGGGGATCATGGCGATAATGGCAATGATATAATAGATCTCTTTAATCGTGTTCACCTCCCTCTAAAACATTGTGAGACCAGCCGCGACATACGCACTGATCTCATACAATTGTATATCTTTTGAATTAGACTGTCAAGAAAGGGAAGCCGTCTAAAACGCTTGTATTTAGGGGATTCTAGGATATTAAACAGCCCTGCTTGTAAAAAACATCCAACACAGCAGGGCATTTAAACTTATTCAATTGTGCGGCTTCTCAAGATGAACAGAGGGTCCAGCCTCTCAAACGTGAAATTACTCGAGTTCTGACTCGACCTCTGACTCAGAAGCTTCAGGCATGTCCACCGTAGGAAGCTCTGCCATGAGGAAATGAGCCCTTACCTTTTGTTCAATTTCATCCATCAATGCAGGATTCTCTACAAACAATTTTTTAACATTTTCTCGACCTTGTCCCAGTCGCTCACCGTTATAACTGAACCAGGCGCCGGCTTTATTGACAATCCCGGCCGTGACCGCTACATCCAGTACACTTCCTTCTTTAGATATGCCTGTACCGTACATGATGTCAAACTCAGCCTGTTTGAACGGCGGTGCCACCTTATTTTTGACGACTTTGACCCGGGTTCTGTTGCCAACGACTTCATTGTCTTGCTTAATGGAGTCAATTCTTCTGACATCCAATCGCACTGAAGCATAAAACTTAAGTGCATTTCCCCCCGTCGTGGTCTCCGGGTTGCCGAACATGACTCCAATTTTCATTCGAAGCTGATTGATGAAGATGACACTGGTTTGAGATTTGCTGATGATCCCTGTCAGTTTTCTGAGGGCCTGAGACATCAGTCTGGCCTGGAGACCCATATGGCTGTCACCCATTTCTCCGCTGATCTCCGCTTTTGGCACGAGTGCGGCTACAGAGTCGACGACAATGACATCCACGGCACCGCTGCGAACCAGGGCGTCCACGATTTCAAGGGCCTGCTCGCCGGTATCTGGCTGAGACAAAATTAAGTTATCTGTGTCTACGCCTATATTCTTAGCGTATACCGGATCCAAAGCGTGCTCTGCGTCAATGAAGGCTGCAATCCCGCCGCGCTTTTGCGCTTCTGCCAAGACGTGAAGAGATACTGTGGTTTTACCTGAGGACTCAGGTCCATAGATCTCGATGATCCTGCCCTTCGGTATGCCGCCTATGCCAAGCGCGATATCAAGTTCCAGCGCGCCGGTGGGTATGCTTTCAATGTTGGTTCTTGCATTTTCATCACCCAAACGCATGATTGAGCCTTTTCCAAACTGCTTCTCTATCTGGCTCAAAACGTTATCAAGTGCTTTTAACCGCTCCTTGTTGTCGGGCATTGCCATAGGAAGTGCACCATCCTTTCAATAAGAACAAATGTTCTTATTTAATTATATCTCTTTTGAGGCTATTGTCAAGTCTGCTTTCAGCCATTGAATTGCTTCATAAAATGCCTTCATGGCAGATGCCTGCCTGACGCGCTCGCGGTTGCCGGTAAAGACCTGTTTGAAAGTCCTGTGTTCCCGGCTCAGTGAATTGTAAAGATCCATGTAAACCAGCCCGACAGGCTTCTTTTCAGTACCGCCGTCAGGCCCGGCAATGCCCGTCACCGAGATACAAAGCTCTGCGCCGCTGATCTTGGAGATGCCCTCTGACATTGCTCTGGCCGTCTCCTCCGAAACTGCGCCAAAAGTCTCAAGAGTCTCAGCCGGTACACCGAGTACGGATGCTTTTACAGCATTGTCATAAGCGACGACACTGACGCCAAAGACCTCTGAAACGCCGGAATGTGATACCAGCATATCCGCCATCATGCCTCCTGTACAAGATTCGGCCAGGGCAATTTTAAGTCCCTTGTCGCGGAGCAGTTCAAAGAGGACCTCAGAAAGCTCAGCGTCGCGTTCTGCGTAGATGTGATCTCCGATCCGGCTGCGGATTTCCTCAACCATCGGCTCAAGCAGCTTTTGATTCTCTGAATCGGAAGCTCCGGAGGCCGTCACGCGAAGAAGCACTTCTCCTGTCTTGGCATAAGTAGCCAGGGTTGGGTTGATCTGAGCAGCGAACAAATCAGAAAGCCGATCCTCCGTCGCAGACTCCCCCAGCCCGAAGATCTTGAAATACCGGCTGGTCAAAACCTGAGATACACGCTGGCGCAGCCAAGGGATCACCTGTTTTTCAAACATTGGGCGAAGCTCTCGCGGCGGACCAGGCAATAATATGGCTATTTTGCCGTCCTTCTCCAGTATGAATCCAGTAGCAGTTCCATTTTCATTCCAAAGAATTTCAGCGCCTTCCGGAACATAGCACTGTCTGAGGTTGTTTGGCGTCATTGGGCGGCCGAAGCCTCTGAAACGCGCTTCAATATCCTCGCGAATCTCTTCGGAAAAATAGAGTGGCACGCCAAACCACTTGGCGAAAATTTCTTTTGTCAGATCGTCCTCCGTTGGCCCAAGTCCACCCGTGGCAATGATCAGATCTGAGGTGTCATAGTAATAGCCAATCATATCCTCCAGTCTGACCGGGTTGTCACCGACGACCGCGTGATACAGAACGCCGACCCCAATCTCGTGGAGCTTCTGAGAGATGTAATAACTGTGTGTATTTAGCGTTGAGCCCACCAAAAGCTCTGTACCAACATTCAGAATCGTTGCTTTCATAGTGTTTCCCCCTAATTCAGGTGTCAACTGACGATCTTTCAAACGGATTTTTTAATGACCTGCATACTGCTGCGCTGTAAAACCTTATTTTAGAACGGCGCGGTTTTTATAAATATAATCGTACCCGGATATAACCGTCAGGATCGCTGCCAGGATCATCAGCAGATCGGCCACAGGCCAACCCATAGCTTCAAAAGGCCAGTTCCTGAAAAGCAGGAAAATAATGGCGAACATCTGAACATTGGTCTTCACTTTGCCCCACCAGCTGGCTGCAATAACAATTCCTTCACTTGCAGCAATCGCCCTGAAGATACTGACAATGAATTCCCTGGCAATAATGATCATGACAATCCACGAGGAAACTTCACCAAGTTCCACAAAGCACAGGAGTGCCGCGGTCACAAGGAGTTTATCCGCAAGCGGATCCATGAACTTGCCAAAATTTGTTATGAGATTGAGTTTGCGCGCGAGGTAACCATCGACAAAATCCGTCAGGGACGCAAATATAAAGATGCCCGCCGCAATCCAGCGGCCTCCTGGCAGATCGCCCAGCATAAAGAACATAAACACCGGAATCAGAATAATTCTGAGGATTGTCAATTGATTGGCTATATTCATCATAGAACAGCATCTCCAATCAAATCATATTCCATTGCGTCCACAATATGAACCTGAACGTAGATTCCCGGTTCCAGGCGCGCTTCAGATCCCGGCGCAGTGTTCACGTAGACGACGCCGTCAATTTCCGGCGCATCATACTGCGTTCGTCCCACGTAGACGTCCTCGCCTTCCACTTGCTCTTCAATCAGAACTTCCAAAGTCTGACCAACCTTGCCTGCCATCAGTTCTGCAGAAATTCCCATCTGAATTTCCATGATCCTGTCGCGTCGCTCCAGTTTCACCTCATCCTCAATTTGATCCGGGAGCAGCGCTGCCGCTGTGTCCTCCTCCTGAGAATATGGGAATACGCCCAGCTTATCAAAACGCGCCCATTTTACAAACTTAAGCAGAGATTCAAATTCCGCCTCGGTCTCACCAGGAAAGCCCACAATCATGGTCGTTCGAATTGAAATATCCGGGATTCTGGCCCTGAGCTTTTCGATCAGCGACCGTATCGCCTCACCTGAGGTTCTTCGGTTCATTCGCTTCAAAATAGTGTCGTCAATATGCTGAACTGGCATGTCAATATAGTGGGCGACCTTGTCACAGCTGGCAATCGCGTCGATCAGCTCGTCGTTTATAATGTCGGGGTAGCAATACTGGAGTCGGATCCAGTGAAGCCCCTCAATCTCATTCAGCGCCCGGAGCAAATCTGCAAGCCTGTATCTGAGATAACGGTCAATCCCATAACGGGTTATGTCCTGAGCAATGACAATCAGTTCTGTAACACCATCTGCCACCAAAGCGCGCGCTTCAGTCAAAATATCCTCAAACCCGCGGCTTCTGTAGCGCCCTCTAAGCTTGGGAATAATACAGTAGGTACACAGGTTGTCGCAGCCTTCCGCGATCTTCAAATAAGCCTGGTGTTTAGGCGTCAGTGTTATTCTTGGAAGGGTTTCAGAAAACTCTTTGTCAATGCTGGCCATTTCCACAACAGTACCCTGGGATTTCAGCACCCTGTCAATGACCGGAATCAGCGTATCAAAGCTCCCTGTTCCCACCAAAGCGTCAATTTCCGGAATTTCCAACCTCAGTTCTTCTGCATAGCGCTGAGCCAGGCACCCAGTCACCACCAGCATTTTGCAATTTCCTTTGACTTTGTACTGGGCCATTTCCAGGATGGTATCCACAGATTCCGCCTTGGCGCTTTCAATAAAACCACAGGTATTGACGACAATGACCTGCGCCTCGTCCGCATGTCCCGTCAGCAAATACCGCTGCTGATCCAATAGTCCAATCATAATTTCCGAATCCACCTGATTTTTTGCGCAACCAAGGGTTTCAACATAGACTCTATAATCCATGAGCGTCGTCTTGCTCCTTCCACAATATTCCATTTGTTATATTTTGTCAATTATTATTTCACAACTTTACGCAAACTTTCCTGGTTCACAAAAGTGACTGTGTCTTTTAATCAACCATCGGCAGTGCTTATGTTTAGCCGATGGTCACTCAACGGACACAGCCGCTTCAAGTGACTTGATGATTTAAACCTTCAGTTTAAACATTCAGGACTTATTTTGCCATTCTTCAAACTGCATGCGATCAATCAGCACCTCACGCGGCTTGCTTCCCATGCTCGGACCAACTATGCCCCGCTCTTCCATCTGGTCGACCAGTCTCGCAGCGCGGTTGTATCCCAGTCTGAATTTACGCTGCAGCATAGAAATCGAAGCCTGCTGGGTATCCACCACAAGACCAATGGCATCCATGAGATGCTCATCCGCTTCACCATAGCTATCTTCTGAGGTCTCCTGATCGAGAATTTCCGTCTGATACTCAACGTCATCCACCTGATTTTTGATGAATTCTACGATTTTCTCGACTTCCTCATCTGACACAAAAGCACCTTGGATCCGAACAGGCTTGTTGGCACCGACTGGATGAAACAGCATGTCGCCTCTGCCGAGCAGTTTTTCTGCGCCGGAGCCGTCCAAAATTGTCCTGGAGTCAACCTGCGAGGACACGGCAAATGCAATCCGAGACGGAATGTTGGCCTTGATCAGACCCGTTATGACGTCTACCGAAGGCCGCTGTGTAGCCACGATCAGGTGAATGCCCGCAGCCCGCGCCATCTGGGCCAGTCGGCAGATGGCGTCCTCAACCTGATTAGGTGCTGCCATCATGAGATCCGCGAGTTCGTCTATGATGACGACAATGTAAGGCATTGGTGCCATTTCAGGATTTTCCTTGGCCTTTTTCTGATAGGATTTGATTTCCTTAACACCGGTATCCGCGAATAGCCTGTAACGGTTGGTCATTTCCTGGACCGCCCAGTTCAGCGCTATGGAAGCTTTCTTCGGATCCGTGACCACCGGCAGGATCAAATGAGGTATGCCGTTGTAATGGCTGAGTTCCACGACTTTTGGGTCAATCATCAGAAGTTTGACTTCCTCCGGCGTCGAGTGATATAAAATTGACTGAATCATAGTATTGATGCAGACACTCTTGCCGGAGCCGGTCGCGCCAGCTACAAGAAGATGGGGCATTTTGGCCAGATCACCTATGACGACGCGCCCGGTAATATCTTTGCCAAGCCCAATAGAGAGCTTGGATTCTGCTTTCTTGTATTCCTGCGACTCCAGAACCTCGCGGAAGGAAACCATGGTGGTGTCCTTATTGGGAATCTCAATGCCTATTGCGCTTTTTCCCGGGATTGGGGCAATGATGCGCACCTGAGATGCCGCGAGGGCCAGGGCAATATCATCACTCAAAGCGTTGACTTTGCTGACCTTAACGCCGGGACTGAGCGACATTTCATACATGGTAATAGCCGGGCCTTTACTGACCTCTATAACCTTGGCCTCTACGCCAAAATTCATCAGTGTACTCTCAAGGCGCTTAGCATTTTCAATGATTTCACTTCTATTGCCTGCGACTTTGGCGGCTATAGGGGACAGCAGTGAAAGCGGCGGCATTTTGTATGGCTTGGCCGGTTTTACTGTCTTGACTCCGGCATCAGGGACACTCTGCCCTGCAGCGCTTGGGCGCGTTTCTGACGGATCAGTTCTGGCAGCAGATTTTTCGATTTTCGATTCCAAACTCTGTGGTGCCTTACCGGCTGATATGCCGTCGTGATCGCCGGATTCCTCCGGCAGTTCAGAATGGATGGTGAAGTCTGACCCGTGAAGGCCTTCCTGGAACTCTTCCATAGAATTCTGCTTATTGGCAGCTGCCAGCTCAGAAAGCGCGGCTTTAAGCTCAGTTGACAACTCTTTTTTGACTGGCTGCAGCGCGGAATCACTCTCAGGGTGACCGTCGTTAAATTTGATCTTTTCGACATCATCCAGCGCTTTGACCGGTGCATCCATTTCAAAATACAAATCCGAATCATACTTCTTGAAAGGTGTTTTCTTGTTGGTTAACTCGGATTCAAGGGAATTGTCGAGCATAGTATTAAATTTATCCGCCATGGGCTTCACCGCTTTAGCAGCTTGAACAGTCTGATCCGCTACGTTGCTGGTGATGGACACATTGAAAGCCAGTACGCCGCCCATAAGGGCGAAAAATACACCTATGACATAATAACCAAATTTTCCGATCATCAAAATAAACAATTCTGCCAGAAGCATGCCGACCGCACCGCCGCCGGTGCCTTCCAGCGCCGCACCGTAAGCAAGACCTATACCCTTCAAACTCATTAGGCTTACCTTGGCTTCCTCAGCAAACAGTTTGAGCAGGTCGTGGCTGCTGGCTGAAGCAAAGACGAGTATTGCCATAAAAAAGGCCACCAGCATCAGATACCAGCGCAGGCGCTGGCCTTCCAGACGCTTGCTGGTTGTGATCAGAACTGCAGCGAGCAGTACATAGGGAATGACGAATCCCGCAAAGCCAAAAAGCCCGAGCAGCAGTCCCTTGACCAGATCACCAATGACACCTATCTTATCCGTATGAAGTGACATGACGGCGATAATGGTCAGTGCGATCCAGAGCAGCCGCTCGAGTTCACGATGAATCATGGATTTTTCTTTTGAAACGGAAGCCTTAGCCTGTGCTTTGGTTTGTGTCTTTTTCTTTGCCGATTTTGTCTTTGAGGGTGTACGACCCATAGAACCACCTCACCTTCACCATTATAGCACATTTTTACAAAACCAAAGCGCAAAGCAGGCATCCGATCTGTCACATTTCACGGACAGACCGGATGCCCGTCTGTATTCTGGCAGTGTCTCTAAATCAATTGGACGCTCGTGGCTAAGTCGTACTACCGCTTAGTCGTTTGGCTGTTCAGGATCACGGCTCAGGCCAAATTCGGCATGCAGTGCATTGAGCGCTTTTCCGACTTCCTCAACGTGCACCAGGCACGCTATGGTCGTGTAGGAGTCAGACGTTTGAAGTATTTCGACGCCAGCTTTAGACAGCGACATGACAATACGGCGCATAACGCCGGGAATGCCATGAATTTTGTGACCAACCAGAGTCAGTTTCGCGCAGCCTTGTGCGAACTTGTGCTCCAGATTCAGACGCTCCAGAACCTCAAGAACAGCCGGCAGCTTAGCAGTTTGAATTGTAAATACTTTTCTGTCTTCAAAGAAGTTGATCATATCGATTGAGACCTTATTCTGCTCCAGGGACTCAAGGAAAATCTGATTTTCCGGACTGGTCAGGCTCATGTTGACCGTAACCTGAACGAGACCTGTTTTGGATGTAATTGCCGTAATTAGATCCCGGTCATCTTCTATGCCCAATTTGGCAATAACGGACTCCGGACCAATAACTGTTCCCGGCGCGTCGTTAAAGGTATTTCTGACAATGAGTGTCTTGCCTGCACGTTTGACAACATCAATCGCTTTGTGGTCGACCACTTTGGCGCCATCCAGCGCGAGCTGATAACATTCCTCATAGCTGATGGCATTGAGAACGCGCGCTTCACCCACAATGCGTGGATCCGCGGTCATGATGCCATCCACATCCGTGAAGATCTCAATACTATCAGCGTCCAGCGCGACGCCAACAATGGCAGCTGTGGTATCGCTTCCGCCGCGTCCGAGGGTTGTCAGCCATCCGGTTTCTGTAACACCCTGGAAGCCGGTGAGAACAATAATCTTACCATCCTCCAGAGGTCTAAGCATCTTTTCTTTTTCAACGCGAATCACACGGGCATCACCAAAATGGTCATCCGTGATTAATCCCGCCTGCTGGCCTGTCATGCAAATCGCTGAAGCACCAAATTTCTCAATAGTGTTCGCAATCAGGGAAGCAGAAATCATCTCGCCGCAAGTCATCAGAAAATCAAGATTTCGAGGGCGATAGTTTTCGTTTTGGGCTTTGAATAGAGAAATCAGGGTGTCCGTAGCGTAAGGATCTCCGGAACGACCCATTGCTGAAACAACTACCACAACATCGTGACCTTCTTCTTTGTGTCGGATCGCTGTTTTCGCGATGCGCTCGCGGGATTCCGGCGTGGTGACACTGGTGCCGCCATACTTTAATACTCTGATGCTCATAAGCTATCACTCACTTTACAGTTTAATATACCTTATGTTTAAGGTATTTTATTCCATATTTATATACTTTAGATCAAAACTCAAGCTGAGTTCTGTTTAATGCTTTCCGGTAGACCCAAATCCGCCCTGGCCTCGTTCTGTTTCAGAAAGCTCGGCGGTGTCATTGACTTCAACCACACGCAGCTGTTCACATCTGGCTAAGACCAGCTGGGCGATCCGCATGCTATTTTCCAGAGTGACGGTCTCCTGTCCAAGATTGATGACCGGAATGCAGAGTTCTCCCCTGTAGTCGCTGTCGATCGTACCGACACAGTTGACCAAAGTCAGCCCATAGCGGATTGAGAGTCCTGATCTTGGGCGAACCTGACCTTCATATCCTTCAGGGATTTCAAGATAAAGACCTGTACGCACAAGTGTCCGTTCAAAAGGTCTTAGTTCAAGAGGCGCTTCCAGCCAAGCCCTAAGATCCATTCCGGCTGAGCCTTTGGTCTCGTAGGCTGGCATAGGGTTATCAGAAATATTTCTAATTTTCAGCGTCATAACTTCACCCCTGGATTGTGTCTTTAAGAATCTGGTAAAGCCGTTTCTCTTCTTTGGCACTGGTTTTTCCAACTATTGAGAGTGCCATGTTCTCTTTGGACAGCAGATACTCTGCCATGGCATTGACTTCATCAAAATCAATGGAAAGGATGCCTTCCATGACATCCTCTACGGTACGAATATGCCCGGATAAGAGCTCAGATTTTCCAATCCAGTTCATGGTCTGTGTTGGACCTTCCATACCCAGAAGAAAATTACCTTTGAGCTGATTTTTGAATTTGAGGAATTCATTCTGATCGAGACCATGAGTCCTAAGCGCTTCAATCTCCTGGGCTATGAGCTCGACGACGCGTTCCACATTTTCAGGCAGCATAGAGGCGTATACGGTCATGATCCCCGTGTCATGGTAGAAGCTTGGATGTGAGTCAATGGAATAGGACAAGCCATAATCTTCTCTGATTTTTTGAAAGAGCCTGGAGCTCGAACTGCCGCCCAGTGCGTTGTTGAGCAGCATCAGTGTAAACAGCTGTGGTGTATCGTAGCCGACACCTTTGAAACCTAAAATGACGTGGGTTTGTTCAATGTCCTTCTTCGTTCGGATAGATCCGCTGTGAAAAGGTATAGGTTTTATCTTATCAACTTTGTGTGACTCAAAGACGTGTTGGCCAATGCCTTTATCAAGCAGCTCCAGTAGAGGTGCTTCGTCATAATGACCCGCAATGGAAATAACCAGATTTTCGGCGTTGTAATGGCGCATAAAGTAACTCAGCATGAGGTCCCTGTCAATGCCATTTATACTCTCGACGGATCCAAGTATAGGTCTGCCCAGGGCATGACCTTTGAACATAATTTCTGAAAGTCGATCGTAAATCAAATCTTCAGCTGAATCGTCGTAAAGATTGATCTCATCCAGAATGATCATGCGTTCCTTTTGCAGCTCAACATCATCAAAACTGGAATTCAGAAGCATATCACTGATGATATCTATGGCGACTGCTGCGTGCTCTCCCAGGACCTTGACATAAACACAGGTGCATTCCTTTGAGGTGAATGCATTGAGTTCTCCGCCCAGATCGTCTACCTCTGCTGCAATTTGTTTGGCACTCCGTTTAGAAGTCCCTTTGAAGAGCATGTGTTCTATGAAGTGTGAGATGCCGTTTTCATGGGCAGTTTCATAAAGCGAGCCCGCGCGGATCCAGAATCCAATGGACACGGATTGGACATATGGAATGGGTTCCATCATGACCCGGATTCCGTTCTTGAGTACGTGTTTTTTATGCATAGTTTCGGTTACCTCACGATCTAACGATCTAAATAAACAGGGGGAGCCTAAGCTCCCCCCTGTCGTCATCTGCAGCGTTATTACAGCATGACCTTTCTTGAAACGTTGACACGTCCCTTGGAATCGATTTCAATAACTTTTACGACGACTTCGTCGCCAACAGCAAATTTGTCTTCGATTTTTTCGAGGCGCTCCTTGGTCAACTGAGAAATATGGCACATGCCTTCTTTGCCTGGGAGGAGTTCGACGAAGGCGCCAAAGTTCATTATACGCGTAATCTTGCCGGTATAAACTTCACCGACTTCGATTTCCTTGACAATGTTCTGAATGTCCTTCATGGCTCTCTCGCCACTGATGCCATCCGGTGCTGTCACCAGGACACGGCCGTCATCTTCAATGTCGATTTTGACGCCATACTCCGAAGTGATCCTATTGATAACTTTTCCGCCTGGTCCAATGACTTCGCGGATCTTATCAGGATGGATGTTGATCATAAAGACGCGCGGTGCGTAAATGGACATGGTCGGACGCGGTTTATCCATAACTTTGGCCATTTCTTCGAGAATGAAGAGTCTGCCGCGGTTCGCTTGCGAGAGCGCGAGCTCAAAGACAGAGTCGTCAAGTCCCTTAAGTTTGATATCCATTTGAAGTGCAGTAATGCCATCCTTCGTGCCAGCGACTTTGAAGTCCATGTCGCCGAGTGCATCCTCAAGGCCCTGAATGTCACTGAGAATCGTGAACTGACCTTCTTCTGCAATCAAGCCCATTGCAATACCCGCAACGGAATCTTTGATTGGCACGCCAGCATCGAGAAGCGACAGCGTCGAACCGCAGATGCTCGCCTGAGAGGAGCTGCCATTGCAGGTCAGGACTTCAGAAACGAGACGAATGGCATACGGGAAATCATTCTCATCCGGAATGACCGGGAGGAGCGCGCGTTCACCAAGGGCGCCGTGGCCGATGGAGCGGCGGTTGGTTCTCATCATGCCTACTTCGCCGACTGAAAACGGCGGGAAGTTGTAGTGGTGCATGTAGCGTTTCGTGTCCTCAAGTCCGAGGCCGTCTATGCGCTGAGCTTCGCCAAGTGCGCCGAGTGTCGTGATGGTGAGCGCCTGAGTCAGGCCGCGCGTGAAGAGTCCTGAACCGTGGGTTCGCGGAAGGAGGCCGACCTCACACCAGATTGGTCTGATTTCGTCAGCTTTTCTGCCGTCAGGACGGATTTTTTCAATAGCGATCATCTTGCGGACGATTTCTTTCTCAACGGACTTGAAGAAATTATTCATGAAGCCAATTTGAGTAGGATAGGTCTCGTCAAATGCCTTGTGCATTTCATCCTTAATGCCTTCAATGGTCTCTGTACGCTCTGCTTTGTCTGCAATGCGCAGGGCAGTGTTAAGCTTGCTTCTGAGGAAGTTGTCCAGCTCAGTGACCATGGCGTCGTCTACAACAGGAATTTGAATCTCGAACTTAGGCTTTCCAATTTCAGCCTGGATGCCTTCAATAAAGGCGACAAGACGCTTTATTTCCGCGTGACCGAACAGGATCGCGCCCAGCAAGACTTCCTCTGAGAGGATGTCAGCGCCGGCTTCAACCATGGTGATGGCATCCTTTGTACCGGATACGACCAGGTGGAGCGAAGACTGCTCGCTTTGAGCCACATTAGGATTGATGATATACTGTCCGTCAACATAACCTACAATGACAGACCCCGTTGGGCCTTCAAAAGGAATATCAGAGACAGAGAGCGCGATAGAAGAGCCAATCATGGCAAGAACGTCAGGCGCATTGTCCTGGTCTACTGAGAATACCGTATTGACCAGCTGAACTTCATTGCGGTAGTGCTCCGGAAACAGAGGACGGATCGGGCGGTCAATGAGACGCGCCGTCAAGGTCGCTTTTTCAGAAGGACGGCCTTCACGCTTGATAAAGCCTCCCGGGATTTTTCCAACAGCGTATTGTTTCTCTTCATACTCAACCGTCAGCGGAAAGAAGTCGATGCCTTCGCGTGGCTTCTTGGTACCCGTCGCCGCGGAAAGCACGACGGTGTCTCCCATGCGAATCATGCAGGAGCCGTTGGCAAGGTTTGCGACTTTGCCAAATTCAACTTCCAAGGTTTTGCCGGCGAAATCATACTGATACCGTTTTACATTGGGTTCCATAAATTTCCTCCTATAAGTCTGTGCGATGACCGGCTGAGAAATTTATCCTACTTGACCAAAGCGCCGAAGCACACGACGAGATCTGGAAGCTTCGACACGTTCGTCAAGTAGGACAAACCTAAAATAAATTTCTTTTGCAGCCGGCTGCCGCATTCAGATGATAAAATAAGTGAGCGGGATTGCCGCTCACTTAAGTGATTGACCAGTCAGTGGCCATGTTCAGTCACGATTGTAAGTACGCCGCATAACGGCGTCCCTGCCGTCGTGAAAGGCCCTCAGGTCAAGCAGCCTCGTTCACATTACTTTCTGAGTCCGAGTCTTCCGATCAGCTCTCTGTAACGCTCGATGTCATTTTGACGCAGGTAGTTGAGAAGGTTTCTTCTCTTACCAACCATTTTAAGAAGACCTCTGCGTGAATGGTGGTCTTTTTTGTGCGTCTGAAGATGACCGTTGAGTTCATTGATGCGCGTTGTAAGGAGCGCGATCTGTACCTCAGGGGAGCCTGTGTCGCCTTCGTGGGTTTTGTAAGCTTCAATGACTTCGTTTTTCTTGTCTTTTGTGATCATTAGTCACACCTCCATAATTATTCCAGAATCCGTGAAGACCGTCGGTGTCTTCAGTCATCTCAGACTAAGGCTTTAACATTAAAATAATACCACATAGGTCACGGGTTTACAATGATTATTCGCGAACCTTTTGGAACCAAATTCCATGCTCCCGAATGAGTTGAATGAATGATGCCGGGTGGTCTGTCAGTGGGCGATTCAAACCATCGGCAAAGCTTAAAAGCTTTAAGGGCTTATAGCGGCCGATGGTCAAAGTAAAAGCGCTTCGCCCGTTCCACATCCGCATCTATGACCTCAACCAGTTCCTGGATGCTGTTGAAATGAGCTTCATCCCGAAGTCGGTCCACCAAAAAGACTTTCAGCATCTCACCGTAGATTTCCTTGTCAAAATTCAAAATATAAGTTTCAATACTAAGCTCGTGCTGATTGAAAGTCGGATTATAACCGACATTCGTTAAGCTGTGGTAGCGCACACCCTGGTATTCCGTTTCTGAAACGTAGACCCCGGGCTTGATAAGCGTCATTTGGCTGGAGATCATAAAGTTCGCAGTGGGATAACCCAGTTGGCGTCCCAGCTGCTTGCCCTTTTTGATTATGCCGCTGACGGCGTAAGGTCTGCCGAGCAGTCGCTCCGCTTCCCTTATTTCTCCGTGTCTCAGATGTTTTCGGATCAGGGAGCTCGATACCTTCTCCCCTTCAATTTCGACCGGGTCGAGGATAAAAAGCTCATAGCCGTAATTTTTAGACAACTGCTTGAGCAGTCTGGCATTCCCGGCAGCCCGTCTTCCAAATTTAAAGTCGAAGCCGATGCTGATGAGACGTACATCCATGCCATCAATCAGATAGCGCTCGACAAAGTCTTCTGCTTCAGTTGACATCAAAGTCTCGTCGAATTCTATCAAAACGAGATAATCGACGCCGAGTTCTTCAATGCGCTGAATTTTTTCTTCCACCGCAATGAGCCTGAGGGATTTGAGCTCAGGATTAGTCAGTTCTCTGGGATGATTTGAATAAGTGAAGACGACACTTTTCACGCCCAGGCGTTTACAGGCTTCAACATGGGCCTCTATCAGCTTTTTGTGGCCAACATGAAGCCCGTCAAAAGTGCCCAGGACTATGCCGACTTCTTTATGAAGGTCAGTAATTTCGTGGATGGAGTCAAATATCAGCATGATCATCACCACTCATCAACAATTTTTCCAGTGTAGGCTTGCCATCCGGCCCCTGAAAGGTACCAAGGCCAATAAACACAGACCCTTGATAAATCCTGAATTGATTGACATCAGCGCTCTCAAGTTTTTGGGTCATGGGGGTTAAATCTGTTCTGACGCCGTTTATCAACAATCGGCCAACTCTTTCATCCACCTGGATAGACGGGAGATGTTTGAATGGCGCGTCTATACTGTGGAGCGCAGCTTCAATGGCAGATTTGTCCATAGTTTCAAGGGCTTCAAGGGTTATTGCGTTTTCCAGGGTGAACGTACCGCTTGCGGTGCGCTCAAGTGCTGTCATTACGGCGCCGCAGCCGAGCTTCTGACCGACATCATGACACAGGGTCCTGATATAGGTCCCCTTGGAGCAGACGACATTAAAGACTGCACTGCCCTGATCCTGATCAAGAGCCAGGATCTCAATGGAACGAATCCAGCGGATTCTGGCTTCGCGCTCAATTTCAATGCCTTCGCGGGCCAACTCATAAAGCTTTCTACCGCCGACCTTAACCGCGCTGTACATAGGCGGAATCTGGCGGATTTCTCCCACCATGGACATCAATGCGTCGCGAAATGCCTCTGTGGTTGGCAATGGACCGCCTGTCAGGGTCACTTCACCCCATATATCCTGGGTGTCACTTACTTTTCCCAGGCTCATTTCACACCGGTAGGCCTTGTCTTCTGATGAAAGAAATTCCACAATGCGGGTGGCCTTCCCTAAACAAACAGGCAGGACCCCTGTAGCCATGGGATCCAAAGTGCCGGTATGACCTATGCGCTTCATTCTCGTCAGGCGTCTGAGGATCGCCACGACGTCGTGAGAGGTCATTCCGGAAGGTTTATATACATTCAAAATGCCATTCAAGACAGTCCCACCGCCAATACTATTTGCTCCAGGATTTTATGCCGGACTTCCTCCAGGATGCCCGTCACTGTAAATCCTGCAGCCCGGGTATGACCGCCCCCGCCAAAGTGGAGAGCCAGGCGGCTGACGTCAAAGTCATGCTTTGACCTGGCGCTGATCTTAAAGACTTCTGGTGCAGTCTCTTTAAGAAAAAGCGCCACTTCAACGCCGGATATATCTCTTAAAAACTCACAAATGCCATCTGTTTCATAGTTTTTGATCTCTCTGGACTCTGCCTGCTGCAGCAGAACATGAGATACCGCGATCTTTCCGCCCCGGGTCAGCATCAGATTATCCAGTGCTATCCCAAGCAGTTTAACGCCGTCAAGGGGTTTGGTATGATACAGTTTCGCGTTGATGGCCGCTGTATCAATGCCTGAATCGATCAAGAGACCCGCGAGACGCATGGTTTCAGAAGAGGTATTGGAATACCTGAAGCTCCCTGTATCCGTTGAAACAGCCGCATAGATTGCTTCAGCCGCCCTTTGGGTCAGGGGTGTTTCATGCACTCCGAACAACCGGAAAATCATTTCACCGGTTGAAGAGGCATGGCCATCCACCTGATTAACAGTCGCGAAATAGTCATTCGTCACGTGGTGATCAATATTATAGGTTTTTCTGGCTTGTGTGAACAGCTCTAATTTGTCTGCAATTCTCGACAAATCACTGCAATCCACCACAAAGACGTCAAATGGCACTGCGCCTTGATTCAGCCGCACCTCCGACACCTTGACGAAACGATCATCCCTGAGCCATTCCAGCGACTCCGGAAGGCCATCCTCCATGACGATTCGGACTGGAATGTCCATGAGTTCCAGAAGCTCACACAGCGCAACCACAGAGCCCACAGCATCCCCGTCCGGGAGGCTGTGGGTCATAATTAATGCGGATTTGGGATAAGCTTGTTTATTGACATAAAGTGGTTCCACCTTGACGACACCTCCAAGTGACGTCAGTCCGGGGATTTGCCCTATGGCTCACGGCATTGTCCCCTTCACTGACTAAACGTCGCTGTCTTCGACCTCTGCATCCGAATCCGCAGCGTCATCCATGTCCTCTTCGTCCTCCTCGGCTTCAAAATCATCCGAGATTTCATCAGCGTCATGAACCGCAGTGGCGTCATCATTTTCATTGACTTTCTTGATCAGGTTGGTCAGGTAGACCCCTTTTTCAATGGATTGATCCTTGATAAAAATTGGCTCAGGCGTGTATCTCAAATCAATGGCTTTGCCAATTTCTTTTCGTATAAATCCTTTGGCCTTATTCAGACCTTCAATGGTTTGGTCTATGTCCGCTTTAGGATCATAGACACTGATGTAGATATTCGTATAGCGAAGATCGTTGGTTGTATCCACTGATGTGACACTGGTCATTCTAGAAATTCTGGGATCTTTAAGTTCAAACAGCAGGAGATTGCTGACGACTTTTTTGATCTCTTCTGAAATTCTTCTCGTTCTTGTGATTCCCATAATTTACACCTGCTTTCAATATCACCCTCAGGGGTCCGGGACCAGGCTGCAGAAATAACCTTGGATAGACTGTAATGCCTATTCGGACGCCTGATGTCGGGTGCATTGGTTTATGAACGCTTGACTTCCTCAATGATGAACGCTTCGATTTCGTCGCCTTCTTTAAGGTCATTGTAATTTTCGATACCGACGCCGCACTCATAGCCTTGTGCCACTTCTTTGGCGTCATCTTTGAAACGCTTCAGTGACGACAGTTTGCCTTCATGAATGACAATGCCTTCACGAATCAATCTGATCTGAGAATGACGTGTAACTTTGCCGTTAGTGACGTAAGCCCCTGCAATGGTACCTATGTTAGGAACCTTGAAAGTCGCACGAATAGAGAGCGTTCCCAGAACGACTTCTTTGTAAATAGGCGCCAGCATGCCTTTCATAGCAGCCTCGACGTCATTGATTGCCTCATAGATAATTCTGTAGGTCTTGAGTTCGACGCCTTCGCTGTCAGCCAGGGAGGCTACGACAGAAGACGGTCTTACGTTGAAGCCTATAATAATGGCATTGGATGCTGACGCCAGAAGGATATCCGACTCGGTAATGGTTCCGACGTTGGCATGAATGACATTGACTCTGACTTCTTCGTTCGTGATCTTGCCAAGCGTAGTCTTTAACGCTTCTACAGAGCCATGGGCATCAGCCTTGACAATGATATTGAGATCTTTAATCTGACCCTGGCTGATCTGGTTGAACAAATCTTCCAAAGAGATATGCGGCGTTTTGCGGAGCGTCGATACCCTCAGCTCAGCCTGACGTTTTTCTGCCATTGCGCGCGCTTGTTTTTCTTCCTCAGTCGCGTAGAATTTGTCGCCGGCAGTCGGAACATCATTAAGACCCGTGATTTCAACTGCGGAAGCCGGACCAGCCTGCTTGATTTTCTTTCCGTGGGAGTTGAACATTGCTCTGACACGGCCGTAAGTAGCGCCGGCTGCAACCGGGTCGCCTATGCGAAGGGTTCCGTTGTCAATCAAAACCGTCGCGACTGGGCCTCTGCCCTTCTCAACTTTGGCTTCCAGGATTGTACCCAAAGCCGGGCGTTTAGGGTTGGCTTTAAGCTCAAGCATCTCCGCCACAAGCAGGACCATTTCCAAAAGAACATCTATGCCAATATTTTTGATAGCAGACACTTCCACTGAAATGATATCGCCGCCCCACTCTTCAATGAGGAGACCTCTGTCAGCCAGTTCCTGTTTAACGCGGTCAGGATTTGCATTTGCTTTGTCAATTTTATTGATGGCAACAATGATTGGTACGCCGGCAGCTTTGGCGTGGTCAATGGCCTCAATAGTCTGAGGCATGACGCCGTCATCTGCGGCTACGACGAGAATGGCAATGTCCGTCACTTTAGCGCCGCGTGCGCGAAGGGTTGTAAACGCTTCATGGCCCGGCGTATCGAGGAAGACAATCTTCTCACCCTTGAGCGAGACCTCTGAAGCGCCAATATGCTGCGTAATGCCGCCGGCTTCGCCGGTTGTCACGCTCGTATTCCGGATTGCGTCAAGCAGGGAGGTCTTGCCGTGATCGACATGGCCCATGACGGTCACCACAGGTGCACGCTTGGTCAGATCTTCAGGTCGGTCATCAAAGTTATAGCGTTTTTCTTCGATTTCCTCTTCAGTAAGTTGTCTTGAAACCGCAATTCCGTATTCTACAGCGATCATCTCAGCTGTATCAAAATCAATCTCCTGATTGAGAGTAGCCATAACGCCGAGGTTCATCAGCTTCATGATGATTTCGCGCGGCTGTTTCTTGAGATCTTTCGCGAGATCCGCAATAGAAACGGTTTCACCCAGGACAATGTCATTCTCATAACTGAATTCCTGAGGTCTGAACGCAGGATTGGTTTCCTGGCGGACGATCTTCTTCTTGCCTTTGCGGTTTTTGGCAGCGCGGCCTTCCAGCTGCTGCTCGACTTCTTCCTCAGCCTCTTCAATAGCCCGGATCACCTTTTTAGGTTTTTCTGACTTTTTGTCTACGAGACCCGGCGCGATAATCTCATCTTCCAGGTCTTCCTCATAGAGGTCGTCAAGCTCGTCTTCCAGCAGCTCTTCCTCTTCAAGAACAGCTTCACTGTCCTCGTCCCCGCCACTGGCCAATAACTCTTTTAAAACTTCAATGTCGCTGTCTTCCAGCGCACTCATATGATTGTGAACCTCGACGCCGAGTTCTTCGAATTTTTCTATCAATTCTTTACTCGTCAGATTCAATTCTTTTGCAAGTTGGTATACTCTAATTTTCGACAATTTGCGTCACCTCCGCGATCTATTCACCGGTTTTCTCCATGCTGTCAGCATCCAGTGGGCTTTCGGAGACAAGTGCATCTTCTGATTCACTTGTTTCCGGTGCTCTGTTCAATTTCAGCATTTGAGTCGCAAAGCCCTGGTCTACAACACCTATCAGGGCGCGATTGGATTTGCCAATCGCCTGCGAGAGCGTATCCTTGTCCAGCACATCCAATAGTTCAACATTAAATGAGGCTTTCCATTGATTTGCCCGATCCTTCGTGTTATCCGAAGCATCACCGGCTACGATGAGTAATTTCACTTTTCTTTTTTTCAGGGCTATATGCACTGTATCTTCACCGGCAACCAGTTTGCCAGCCTTCTGGGCAAATCCGAGAAGCGTTAGAAAGGCATTGTTCATTTTTTCAACTTCTCCTCAAGCTGCCGCTGAAGCTCTGCATAGACGGCTTTGTCTATTCTGGTGCCAAGGGATCTGCTGAGAGCGTCACGCTTCTCAGCTTTCTTGAGGCACTCGGGATCCGGGCACAAATAGGCGCCTCTTCCGTTTGCCTTGCCAACGAAGTCAATGAAGACCTGATCTTCATTGTTCTTGACGACGCGGATGAGTTCCTTTTTGGTTTTCTGTTCGCCACATCCAACGCAAGTGCGCATAGGGATTTTTTTGGGTTTCACGGACTTACGCCTCCCTCGTTTGAAACCACCGGCATCCATCTTCAGATTCGCCGACAGTTGTAAAGATGATGGTACTGCACATTATGCTTCTGTCGTGTATGAGCCCGACTTGATTTTTTCATATTGGCTCGCACTTTTTATGTCAATTTTCCAATTTGTCAGCTTAGCTGCGAGTCGGGCGTTCTGGCCTTCCTTGCCAATAGCCAGGGAGAGCTGATAATCCGGTACAACTACGGTAGCGGATTTTTCGACCTCATGGACGACGACCAGATCTACTTTGGAAGGGCTGAGAGCGTTGGAGATGAAAACGGCAGGATCCTCGCTCCATTCAATGATATCAATTTTTTCTCCGCCGAGCTCATTGACGATATTCTGAACCCGGGTCCCTTTGGGTCCGACACAGGAGCCAACCGGATCCAGATCTTGATTTCTCGCGTAAACAGCGAGTTTTGTCCTCGAACCGGCTTCTCTAGAAATCGCTTTGATCTCGACTTCCCCACTGAAAATTTCAGGCACTTCCAGTTCAAACAGGCGCTTCACCAGACCCGGGTGCGTTCTGGACACCACAATCTGCGGTCCTTTGCTCGTCTTGTTGACTTCGACGATAAAGGTTTTGATGCGGCCTCCCTGAGGATATTCCTCACCTGGGATCTGCTCGCTTGGCATCAACACAGCTTCGGTCTTTCCGAGGTTAATGAAGATCGTCCCTTTGGAGATGCGCTGCACGGTTCCCGTTACAATTTCGCTTTCTCGATCTACAAACTCATCAAAGATGATGGAACGCTCCGCCTCGCGAATCCGCTGTACGACGACCTGCTTAGCAGTCTGAGCAGCAATGCGTCCAAAATCCCGCGGCGTGACTTCCTCATCAATGATGTCGCCGAGCTCATAGTTCGGGTCTATTTTCCTCGCGTCTTCAAGGGCAATGTCGAATGAATCCTCATCCGGAACCTCAACGACCTCACATCTGGAATAGACGCGAACATCCCCCGTGTTTTCGTCAATCAGGACTTTAACGTTGTGGGAAGAACCAAAATTCTTTTTGTAAGCGGTGATGAGCGCAGCTTCTATGGTCTCAAGAAGCAAGGCCTTGGAAATGCCTTTTTCCCGCTCCAGTTGCTCCAGCGCCTCGAGCAATTCGTGTTTCACTTATTCTCCTCCTATCTCATCCAGGTTGTCGAATTTACCGACCAGCCTGATGCTTGAAATCTTCTCTTTGGACAGTTCTACCATTTTAGCACCCATTTCGATGGTCAAGATGCCATCCGAATAAGCGCTCAAGGTACCTTTGATCAGCTTGAGCCCTTCCACTGAAGTGTAAAGCTTCGCCTGAACCGTTCTTCCTATATTTCGTTCAAAGTCCTCCGGACGCTTCAGCTCGCGCTCGACACCCGGTGACGTGACTTCCAGAAAATATTGTTCTTCGATAGGGTCAATCTGGTCGAGCTTGGCATTCAGTTTTCTGCTGACCTCACTGCAATCATCCAGGCTGACGCCTTCTTCCTTGTCTATGGTCAGTCTGAGATACCTGAAAGGTCCTTCCTTAACAAACTCGACATCAATCAGTTCAACCTCTGCCTCCGCACAAATGGGTTCTGCCACTTTGCGGACAACGTCGACGACTCTTTGTTTTTTCAATTTTAAGCGCCTCCTCGTGCCTTTAAAAAATTCCAAACGCTTGAAAAAAGCGTTCTTTTGCCTAATAACGACAAAGAGCGGGATTTCCCCACTCTTTGCGCAACGTTTATTCATCCTTAAAGATTATAGCACAATTCATACCGGGATGCAAATTTCTTTACACGTCTTCCCGCTGCTTTGGAAAGCCCCCAGAGGTTACGCACAGCCTAAAACAGCGACAGCTGATTGCGCTCCGGCATCTCCTGCAAAGCACCGTGCAGCACTAAGGCGTCCACCACGGTTTTTGAAGCTTTTGCCCTCGACTTCAGGTCTTCAATGGACAGATACTCCCCGTGAACGCGTTCCTCGACGATCTTCTGGGCAGCGCTGTCTCCGACGCCCTGAAGGGACTGCAGCGGCGGTCTGAGCATGCCGTTCTCTTCAATGAAGGCATTAGCCTGACTTCGGTATAAATCCACCTTATGAAACTCAAATCCCCGGCTGTAATACTCGTCTACCAGCTCTAAAACGCCATAGAGATCCTGTTCCTTCTTCGTCAGGCTGTCCCAGTTGTCTTCCATCCAGCGCTTCTTTTCTCTCACAGCCCGCTTGCCTTGGCAAATCAGCTGAGCGTCAAAGTCCTCCACCTTGCTGCTGTAATAGCTGGCATAAAACGCCAGCGGATAATGAACTTTGAAATAGGCGATCCTAAAAGACATGGTCACATAAGCTACAGCGTGGGCCTTTGGGAACATGTATTGAATCGTATTGCATGAATTGATATACCAGTTTGGTACGTCAAACTCCCGCATCAACGTTTCGTTTTCTTCAGTCAGGCCCTTTCCTTTTCTGACGCGCTCCATAATGTTAAACGCCTGCTTAGGCGGCAGCCCTTTTTGTATCAGGTAGTTCATGATGTCATCCCGGGTGGAGATGACATGCTTCAGATCCGCTGTGCCGTTTCGAACCAGCGTCTGAGCATTATTTACCCATACGTCTGTCCCGTGTGACAAGCCCGATATTCGAACCAGTTCCGCCAGTGTGGACGGCTGGGTATCGATCAGCATCTGTCTGACAAACTTGGTACCAAATTCCGGGATGCCAAGACTTCCTGTTTCTGACTTATAATCCGGATCCACGATCCCCAGAGTTTCATTGCTGGTAAAAATTTTCAGGGTCGCAGGATCATCCAGAGGAATCTTCAAAACATCTATTTTTGTCATTTCTTCAAGCTGCTTGATCATGGTTGGCACGTCGTGACCCAGGATATCGAGCTTGAGAATCCGGCCGCTGATGGAATGATAGTCAAAGTGCGTTGTCACAACATCTGATTTTGTGTCATTTGCCGGATACTGAATGGGACAAAAGTCGTGAATGTTCTTGTAGGCGGGTACGACCATGATTCCCCCCGGATGCTGCCCCGTCGTTCTTTTAATGCCGGTGCAGCCACTGGCCAGCCGCTCGATCTCCCTGGAATTAACTGTTTGGTTCTTTTCTTCAAAATATTTTTTAACGTATCCGAATGCGGTCTTATCCGCTATGGTGCCAATAGTGCCAGCCTTGTAAACATAGCCTTTGCCGAACAGCTCTTCTGTATATTTGTGGGCAGTCGCCTGGTAGACACCGGCAAAGTTGAGGTCTATATCCGGTTCCTTGTCACCTTCAAAACCAAGGAATGTCTCAAATGGGATATCATGGCCATCCTTGCCGAATTTCACGCCGCATACAGGACAATCTTTGTCCGGAAGGTCCGCACCGCTGATATCTCCTGCCATGGTCATAAACTCAGAATACTTGCACTCTGGGCAAAGGTAATGAGGCGGCAGCGGGTTGACCTCAGTAATATCACACATGGTTGCTGCCAGAGATGAGCCTACGGAGCCCCGGCTGCCAACCAGATAACCGTCTTCCATGGATTTTTTGACCAGTTTGTGGGCAATGATGTACATGACGGCATATCCGTTTGAAATGATGGAATTCAGCTCCCGTTCAAGGCGCTTTTCCACCAGCTCCGGCAGCGGACTGCCATACATCCTGACGGCCTTGTCGACGCAGAGACGGCGCAGTTCTTCCTCGGAGCCCTCAATAATAGGCGGGAAAGTCTCGTCCGGAATAGGCAGCAGGGATTCAACCTGGTCCGCGATTTTGTTTGTTGCTTCAACGACAACCTGGTAAGCGGTATCCTTCCCCAAATAGTCAAATTCCTGGAGCATCTCAGCCGTCGTCCTGAAAAACAGCGGCGGTTGATTTTCAGCGTCACCGTAACCTTGCCCCGCCATGAGGATCCGGCGATAAACCTCATCCTCCGGATCCAGAAAATGGACATCACAAGTTGCGGCAACTATCTTTCCAAGCCGCGCGCCCAAATCGACGATCTTATTATTGATCGTCTTCAGGGCCTCCTGGTTTTGCACAAGTCCTTTTTCAATCATAAACTGATTGTTGCCCAGAGGCTGGATTTCTAGAAAGTCATAAAAGCGAGCGATTTTTTCAACATCTTCTTCGCTTCGATTCTCCACCAGCGCCTTGAACAGCTCCCCGCTTTCACAGGCTGAGCCCAGAATCAGGTTCTCCCTTCGATCCTCCAGGAGACTTCTCGGAATACGCGGCTTTTTGTAGAAGGTCTTCATATGGGAATGGGTCACCAATTCATAGAGAGACTTAAGACCCTGAAGATTCTTGACTAGAATAATAATATGGTGGGAGTCCATCATAGTGTGACTCATGGTTTCTGATGCGAACCGGGTCAGCCCGTTAAGATCTGTGACGCCCTCCTCACGCAGGCGCGCCGCCAGCTTGATAAAGATCTCCGCAGTGGCCGCTGCGTCATCCAGTGCTCTATGGTGGTTTTCAAGCTTGACGCCGAGATGTTTGGCAACCATGTTGAGCCTGTGACGCTTAAGGTCTTTTAACAACAATCGGCTAAGTCCAAGGGTATCTACAGAAGTCATATCATAGGGGTATCCGTGGTGACTGCAGGCTTCCCGTACAAATCCCGTATCAAACCCCGCGTTGTGGGCGACCAGAACGGCCCCCCGTGCAAATTCCAGGAATCGCGGCAAAATTTCCTCGATTCCTGGCTGCCCGGTCAAATGCTCATCTTCAATGCCCGTGAGCTCTTTGATTTTCTCACTGAGGGGCTCGTGGGGATCGATCAGCGCCGTAAAGGTCTCCGCAACTTGTCCGCCCTCAATCCGGACCGCGGCAATTTCGATAATCTTGTCATGCTTTGGATTCAGTCCAGTGGTTTCAATGTCAAACACCACAAAATCCGCGTCCAGAGTCTGCCCCTTTGAGGACCTGACAATTTTGACCTCGTCATCAATCAGATACCCTTCCATGCCGTAAAGGATCTTGATATCCTTGCCCCTGGCTGTTTCCATGGCCTCAGGAAACGCCTGCAGAACGCCGTGATCCGTAACTGCTATGGCCTTGTGTCCCCAGTCCATAGCCCGCTTAATCAGCGTCTTTACCGATGCGATGCCGTCCATGTCACTCATATTGGTATGGCAGTGCAGCTCAACACGCTTGACAGGCGCCTCGTCCCTTCGCCTCAGCGGCGCTTCGCCGGTGTTTATATTGTTGAGATACAGCGCCATTTCCTTATCAAAAGTGTCGTATCTCAGCGTGCCCTCAAATTTGTACCAGCCGCCCACCTTGAGCTTCTCGAGCAGGGTCTGGGCTTCTTTGGCACTCTTGAGAAAGAGTTTGGCCCCCAGAGAGCTGGTGCGGTCCGTCATTGAAAGGGTCAAAAGAGCTTTTCCGGTTTTAAGCTCCCGCGTTTGCAGGGACAGCACTTCCGCTTCAACGGCATAAGTGCCTTCCTCTTCAGCCAGCTCAACCAAAGGCGTCAGCGGCCGCTTGATTTTGAACCGGTACAGTACGCTATCATCCTGTGGCTCAGTCGTTTTCCACTGATTTTTTGCCGATGGTTTCGGTGCAGACTTAGGCACATTCACCGGCACCGTTGCCATGAAAGACTTCAGATCTGTTTCTTTCTTCGTGTCCAGCGCATCTGAGGCTACCCTGCAGCCTTCGACGTCATAAATGGGCGTCAGCTTAAAATCCACACCAAAATGTGTCATAAAGTTATTTTCCAATAAATCAAGAATTTTTCGGCTGCTTAAATGCTCAGAAGTCACCTGATCCGGAATGTGAAGACAATATTGGATTTCATTCTGTCTCACAAAAGCTTCTTTTTTGAGAAAGGCTGCTGCAGAGGGTGCCTGCTGCTTCAGCCAATAAATAGCCCAGTGAAGTCTTTCACTCGACTGCGAGGCTTCATCCTCCGAAGATGCCGGTGCTTCAACACTGCAGACCCAGTCCAGTCCGCAGACGTCCGGCAGCTCCAGCTTCACGCGCGACAAAAACGCCTCAAGTTTTTCAGGCTCCGGAAAATAACCCGCAGACAGCTGAAGCTTTAAGGTCTCAGGTTTCTTGATCAGGATTGCCCTTTCCAGACGGAGAGTATCATCAAATTGTTCTTTAAGCCAGTTCTGAATGGACATGATGTTCTTCCTTTGCTAAGACTGCTTATTTTTACAGCTTCATTATTTCCTCGAGAAGGACCTCAACAAGATCTTCTTCCCGAGCTTTTTTTAGAATCACGCCTTTTTTAAAAATCAGCGCTTCACCTTTCCCTCCGGCAATACCCAGATCTGCTTCACGGGCTTCTCCCGGACCATTGACCGCACAGCCCATAATGGCCAGCGTTATGTCTTTGTCAAGACCTTCCACCCGGCGTTCAACCTCATCTGCAATCTTTTCAAGGTCAATCTGGCAACGGCCGCAGGTCGGACAGGAAATCAGGCGAATACCGCCTTTTCTGAGTCCAAGGGCACTTAGAATTTCTTTGCCGACTCGAATTTCATTGAGCGGGTCTCCGGTCAATGACACTCTAAGTGTGTCTCCCATGCCTTCGAGCAAAAGATGCCCAATGGCTATGGAGGAACGAATACTGCCTTTAAAAACGGTGCCGGATTCCGTCAAGCCTATGTGAAACGGCGCGTCAGTATAGGCGCATAGTTGTTTATAGGCTTGAATCGTCGTCTGAATATCAGAGGATTTCAAGGCGACAATAACATTCTCAAACTGGAGCGTCTCCAAGATTTCAAGATGCCGTCTGGCGCTTTCGACAATAGCTTCAGGTGTAACCCCGCCGTACTTTTCGAGCAGTTCTTTTTCAAGGGAACCGCCGTTAACCCCTATCCTGATTGGAACTTGACGTTCCTTTGCAAGGGCAACGACTTCCTTGACGCGTTCAAGACTTCCAATATTGCCTGGATTCAGACGTATTTTAGCCGCGCCTGCTTCAATGGATTTCAGCGCAAGCCGGTGATCAAAATGAATGTCCGCGACGACGGGGATGGAACTCCTCCTGATAATTTCAGGCAGTTTGTCCGCAGCCTCAAAGTCGGGCACCGCCAACCGGACAATGTCGCAGCCTGCAGAAGCGAGAGCCTGTATTTGTGCGACCGTAGCGTCAGGATCCCTGGTATCCGTGGTCGTCATGGATTGAATGCTGACCGGATGATCTGATCCTATTCCAACGTTGCCTACAAAAACCTGTCGAGTTGATCTTCTCATGAATTCACCTCATTTTGAATGGACATTAACGCCTACTGAAACAGTCTGAGAATGTCCTTGTAGAGTACAAACAACATCAGCGCCATTAAAAGCGCAAAACCTGCAAGATGGACCAGGCCTTCCTTTTCCTTGTCAATTTTTCTGCGCAGGATCAGCTCTGCCAAGACGAAGAAGATTCTGCCGCCATCAAGGGCAGGCAGCGGAAGGAGATTGAAAATTCCAAGGTTGATCGAAAAAAGCCCCGTCAGCGCCAGCAGATTGTAAATGCCGCCTCTGGCCGCTTCGCCGACCATGCTGGCCATGCCGACCGGTCCAACAATTTCGACACCTTCTTGCCCGCCTGCCGGAAGTGACGCCAGGAAGCTGATGACCTCCGTACTCATAACCCATGTCTGGCGAGCTGCCAGAAAGACAGCGCGAGGGGCGTCGCGTTCCGTCAGCGGACGAATGCCTACAATATAACGCGTATCATCCGCATCACGAACCGCTTCCAGCTGTATGTCGAGCTGCTGCCCATCCCGTTCAATGACCATATTAAGTGATGGCTGAACAGCAATCTGTGCGGTCACATCATTCCAGGTCGGGGTCGGGACGTCATTGATCTCAAGGATGCGGTCGCCCGGCATCAGCTCACCGGACAATGCTGCCGGCATGTCAGGAATCAGTTCGCCTACTGCATTAACAGGGAACCCTATCCCCCACATTACAATGGTGAAGACGAGCACTGCCAGAATAAAATTCATCAGCGGACCTGAAAACAGTACCGTGAGTCTTTTCCAAGCCGGTGCATTCAGGAAACTTCTCGGATCGTCCGAGAGGGTATCCTCACCCTCCATTTTAACAAAGCCACCAAGGGGAAAGGCGCGGATCCCATATTCCGTTTCTCCAAATTTTCTGGAGACCAGCTTGGGGCCAAAGCCCAAGGCAAACTCAAGAACTTTTATTTTATGAAGCTTAGCTACAGCAAAATGTCCGAGCTCATGAAAGAACACGATCACGCCAAAAACGACAATATAGCTGATAAAGGTGATCAAAGGCTCACTCCCTGTCTTGTGTGCTTGTCTTTGAATATTTGTCTGCGGGTATCTGCATCAATTTCCATAATAGTGTCATAATCAGGATTTTGAATCACTGTATGTTGATCCAGCAGTGACTCGATCCGATCACTGATGTCATAAAAGCCAATTTCCCCATTTAAAAACCGAGCCACCAGTGCTTCGTTTGCAGCATTCAACACAGTCGTGGCCGAACCTCCCATGCGGCCTGCTCTATAAGCCAGATTCAGGCATGGAAAGCGCTCATGGTCAGGTGCAGAAAAGGAAAGCTGGCCAATCCGTGAAAGGTCAAGTCTCTCAAAATCAGATAGGATCCGCTCAGGATAACCAAAAGCATAAAGAATGGGCAGTTTCATGTCCGGAAGACCGAGCTGCGCTATGACTGAGCTGTCATGATATTGGACCATGGAATGAATAATACTCTCCTTGTGGACCAAGACATCAATGTGCTCATAGGGGATATCAAACAGCCAGCGGGCCTCTATAACCTCGAGGCCTTTATTCATTAGCGTGGATGAATCAATAGTAATCTTGCTGCCCATGGACCAGTTGGGATGCTTAAGCGCTTCTTGAAAGGTCACCTTTTTAAGACGGTCTCTGTGCCATTCAGGACTCCTGAACGGTCCACCGGATGCTGTTAAAATCAACTTTTCGACGGTTTGTCGTCTATTACCCTCAAGTGCCTGAAATAAGGCGCTGTGCTCACTGTCCACAGGCAAAAGCTCGACGCCATAATACGCTGCCTCTTTCATAATACGTTCCCCTGAAGTCACAAGGACTTCTTTGCTGGCCAAAGCTATGCGCTTGCCGGCACGTATGGCGGAGAGAGTTGGAAGCAGTGCTGCATTGCCGACAATGGACACGAGAACGGTATCCGCGCTCTCAAGGGCAGCGATTTCCTGAAGACCTGCCAGCCCGGCGTGGACGGTTATGGCGCTGTCCACTAAGGCCGTTTTTTCTTTTAATTCCCTGTAGAGCGCCTCATCCGCGACAGCGACATGCCTGGGTCTGAAGGCTTCTATCTGAGCCATGAAGGCTTCAATGCCTCGATTGCAGCTTAGTGCCGCGACCCTGAACCTGTCAGGATGAGCGCGAATGACGTCCAGCGCCTGAGTCCCAATTGAACCGGTTGATCCCAAAATCACAATATTTTTCATAAGCAGCAGAGTCAGTCATAATTTTGAAATCCTGCGGGCTAACTAAGCTGGACCTTCAATTGCTCAATGCCCAGGCCGATTCCAACAATGGACTGATTCCTTCTCTCCTTTACGCGATTATTCATTTCAAAGAGACCGCAAACCATCACAGCCTATTTTTCATTATACCGCATTTCAACTAACTCGCCTTAAGAATTCTAAAAAAAGTTGCGCGAAAAGGCCGCCTCAATTTATCAAGGCGGCCTATCAAGTCAGCTGTTTTATTTAAGATCTTTAAAACAATTAAATCAATTACACTTCATAACAGTTTATAAACATAGGCGACATAATAGACAATAGGCGCCGTCATCATAATGCTGTCAAATCGGTCAAGCACACCGCCATGACCTGGAAACAACTTCCCATAGTCTTTGATTCCCATGATCCGTTTAATCTTCGACGCAATCAGATCGCCAATTTGGCCGGAAACGCTTCCAAACAACCCCAGCGGGACCGCAAACCAGATAAAGTCCGGTTCCAGAAAGGCTGAAAAAGCTGTTACAAGGATAACCGTCCCTGCCACACCGCCTATAGCCCCTTCTACTGTCTTTTTAGGACTAACCGACGGAAGTAGTTTGTGCTTGCCAAAGAAACGTCCCGCAAAATAAGCACAGGTATCCGACACCCAAGCCAGCAAGAACACCAGGCTGATGAAGAAGAGGCTGTCGAACTCAGCCACAAGCACAATATGGAAAAATGGGAGAACGACATATAAAAAACCGAGTGCCGTAGCGCTGATGTCGTAAATATGTAACGCCTTTCCGAATAAATTGATCAGCATCAGCATGATCACAAATACGGAAACGACGAAAAGATAAAAGATCTGGTCCAGCGCCATGACATAGCCGCCATAGATTGCCAGTACGGCAGCCATTGTCAATCTTTCCATGGCATGTATTTCTATACTTCTAAATCCTTTAAACAGCTCATGCAGCGCAGTCAGCGTCAGCAGCAGCACTGCTGCGGTCAACAGGTGTCCGCCCACATAGAGGATGGCGATCAGTATTGGCAGCCCTATCAGGCTGGTGATCAATCTTGATGACACAGGCTCACCTCACAGTTTACCAAACCTTCTATGGCGTTTGGCATAAGTCTCCAGTGCTTTATCGAGCTCATTGGAATCAAAATCCGGCCAGAGCACATCAGTGAAATAGAACTCAGAATAAGCCAATTGCCAGAGCAGAAAGTTTGAGATCCTCTGCTCGCCACTGGTGCGAATAATCAGATCCGGATCAGGCTGGCCAGAAGTATATAAATGCTTTTCAAAAGCGTCCGCTGTAATCTCTTCCAACGCAAGTGACCCGGAGGCCACAGCTGCGGCCAGTCCCTTTGCTGCACGAAGTAGTTCGTCCCGGCCGCCGTAATTGAGCGCGATATTGACTGTTAAACCCGTATTGCTTTCTGTCAGACTCCGGGCTTTTTCAACCTCTGCCTGAGCACGCTCCGGAAGGGCGCTGAGATCACCAATGCAGCGAATCTTTATCCCGTTTCTGTGGAGCTCTGCAATCTCTTTTTGGAGAAACTGAACCAAAAGTTCCATGAGGCCGCCAACCTCATCAGCAGGACGCTTCCAATTTTCAGTTGAAAATGCATAGAGTGTCAACACTTCCACGCCAAGGCTGGAACACCTTGAAATCACTGAGCGCAGCGCTTCCACACCGGCTTTATGACCAAACAGTCTGGGCATGAAACGCTTTTCTGCCCACCGGCCGTTGCCGTCCATAATTATGGCTATATGTTTCGGCAAATGTTGCTCTGTCTGTTTCATTGGTGTCTCCTCCCTCCCGGCAAGCCGCATCAGTCTCTCCAGTCAAAACCCACAAAAGCAAATCCCAATACGCTGACTAGTGACTTGTAAACTCTAACACTAACACTAAACTTCCATGATTTCCTTCTCTTTTTGTACGAGAAGGTCGTCAATTTGCTTGATGTATTTATCCGTCATTTTCTGAACATCCGCTTCCGCTGACTTAAGATCATCATCCGTAATTTCAGAGTTCTTGTTCATTTTTTTAAGTCGGTCATTCGCGTCACGACGCTCATTGCGGATTGCGACTTTGGCTTCCTCACCCGTCTTCTTTGCAACTTTTATGAGATCTTTGCGTCGCTCTTCTGTCAGTATTGGAATCGCGATGCGGATGATTTTTCCGTCATTGCTCGGATTGAAACCCAAATCTGCGATAAGGATAGCTTTTTCAACATCCCTCAGCGCGCTGGCATCATAAGGTTGAACCGTCAACAGTCGCGGCTCTGGTGCAGCGATCGTCGCCAAGGACTTAAGCGGCGTTGGAGAGCCATAGTAATCGACAACAACCCTGTCGAGCAGCTGAGGATTCGCTCTGCCTGCGCGAATGGCGTGAAGCTCTTCATTAAATACATTAAGTGTTTTTTGCATTTTTTCTTCAAAAGCCTTTTTTACATCCTGAATCATCTTCACTTGACCTCCCTAATGATAGTACCAAGATTTTCACCACAGCAGACTTTAATGATATTATGCGTCTCTTTCAGTCCAAACACAAGAATTGGAATGTGATTATCCATACAAAGTGTAATGGCAGTTGAATCCATGACGCCAAGTCCTCGGTTGAGGACATCTATATAAGTGAGGGTGTCAATTTTGACAGCATTCTGATTGACCATAGGATCAGAATCATAAACACCGTCCACCTTTTTGGCAAGGAGAATAACTTCTGCTTCAATTTCAGCCGCTCGAAGGGCTGCGGTCGTATCCGTCGAGAAGTAAGGATTTCCGGTGCCGGCCGCAAAAATGACAACTCTGCCCTTTTCAAGGTGTCTTACCGCACGGCGACGGATATAAGGCTCAGCGATCTGACGCATTTCAATGGCGCTGAGGACGCGTGTAGGAAGTCCAAGACTTTCAATGGCATCCTGCATTGCGAGAGAATTGATGACGGTCGCAAGCATGCCCATATGATCCGCGGTGCTTCTGTCCATACCGCCACCGGAACGTCCTCTCCAAAAATTGCCGCCGCCCACGACTACGCCGACTTCAACACCCATGCCGACCAGTTCCTTAACCTGACTGGCCACATCAAGTACTGTCTGTTCATCAAGTCCAAAACCCTTATCACCCGCAAGCGCTTCCCCACTCAACTTCAATATGACGCGTTTATATAACGGTTTCAAGCGAACACCCCCTGTTTCATAGATAAAAAATTCTACACATTGCATTGAATATCCTTTTTTTTAAACCGTAACCAAAAATATATCATGCTCATTTCTGTGAATCGACTGCCAATACTTGAAAAAAGAGAAGACCAAGGTCCTCTCTTTTTATCTTTGATTTGATTTTGAAGACTGAAAATTAGCCTTGAAGCTGCTTGGCAACTTCTTCTGCAAAGTTTTCAGTTTTCTTTTCAATGCCTTCGCCCACTTCGTAGCGGACAAAACGGCGGATGGAAATATTCTCACCGATTTTAGCGATCAGGTTCTTGAGAAGCTGATCAATGGTGACATCCGGATCTTTGATGAAAGGCTGCTCAAGAAGGCAGACTTCTTTGTAGTACTTTTGTACCCGGCCTTCAACCATTTTATCGATGATTTTCTCAGGTTTGCCTTCATTGAGTGCTTGATTGCGAAGAATTTCTTTTTCGCTCTCAATAACTTCTGCAGGCACTTCTTCCGGACGAACATAAAGTGGATTGGATGCTGCAATTTGCATTGCAATATCCTTGGCAAACTGCTGGAACTCTTCGTTTTTAGAGACGAAATCAGTTTCAGAGTTAATTTCAACAATAACGCCAACGCGTCCACCGTGAATATAGGAAGCGACGATGCCTTCAGCGGCGATTCTGCCAGCTTTCTTCGCAGCTTTGGCAAGACCGCGCTCACGAAGGAGCTTGACTGCTTCTTCCATGTTGCCATTTGCTTCTTCAAGCGCTTTTTTGCACTCGAGCATACCTGCGCTTGTTGCTTCTCTGAGTTCTTTTACCATTGCGGCTGTAATCGCCATGACAGGACCTCCTAGTTTAACTTCAATTTGTCCTTAGACCCAACCCGGGCCAAAGATACGTGAATTGGCCAAAGGGCCAAATGTTATCGCTTGAACAACGGGTAAGGCGTTCTATATTAAGAAACCTTACCCGCTGGCTTTAAACCTTATGATTATGCGTTTTGCTCGCCTTGCTTACCTTCGAGGACAGCGTCAGCCATTTTGCCGGAAATCAGCTTGACAGCGCGGATCGCGTCGTCATTGCCCGGGATGACGAAGTCAACTTCGTCCGGATCGCAGTTCGTGTCGACGATAGCAACGACAGGGATACCAAGGGTTCTAGCTTCCTGGATTGCAATGCGCTCTTTCTTAGGGTCGACAATGAACATAACTGCAGGTACTTTTGGCATTTCCTTGATTCCGCCGAGATATTTCTCAAGCTTTTCTTTCTTAGCGCGAATTTGAATGACTTCTTTTTTAGGAAGTACATCAAATGTGCCATCTTCTTCCATCTTCTCATATTTGTAAAGAAGATCGATTCTTTTCTTGATGGTTTTGTAGTTTGTCAGCATGCCGCCAAGCCATCTCTGGTTGACGAAGTACATACCACAGCGCTTTGCTTCAAGCTCAATAGCTTCCTGTGCTTGCTTCTTGGTGCCGACGAAGAGGACTTCGCCGCCTTCAGCGACGACATTTTTGACGAAATCATAAGCGTCGTCAATTTTCTTGACCGTCTTTTGAAGATCGATAATGTAAATCCCGTTTCTTTCTGTGAAGATGTATTCCTTCATTTTAGGGTTCCATCTTCTTGTCTGGTGGCCAAAGTGTACGCCTGCCTCCAGCAGTTGTTTCATTGAAATTACTGACATAGTGCACCTCCGTTTTTTTCTTCCCCGTCGTTCGTCTTCACAAAAGACCCTGTCTCAGGGCAACCCTTACTGTGAATCCCGACGAGTGCGGTTTTGGACCTTAGTAAGTATAACACAGACAAGCGCGACGTTCAAGAGATAATCTCAGGAACCGCCGCGCTTTGAAAACTTTTTTGTTTTAGCTTGATCCGATAACCCTTATTTTTTTAAACGTTTGAGCTCCGGCATTAGTTTATCATTCATTATGCGAATATAAGTGCCCTTCATGCCAAGGCTGCGGGATTCAATAACGCCGGCACTCTCGAACTTTCTAAGGGCATTGACGATCACGGAGCGTGTAATTCCAACGCGATCCGCTATTTTACTTGCGACGAGGAGACCTTCGTCGCCATCCAGCTCATTGAAGATGTGTTCAATGGCTTCAAGTTCGGAATAGGAAAGCGTTCCGATGGCCATCTGCACCACAGCTTTCTTTCTGGCTTCCTCTTCGTACTCTTCCGTCTTGGCGCGGATGATTTCCATACCGACAACGGTAGACGCATACTCAGCCAATACTATATCCTCTTCAGAGTATGTGTTGTCTCTGCGAGCGATGACGAGGGTCCCCAACCTGAGACCGTTCCCAATGATTGGCACAATGGTAATAAACTTAGAATAGCTGCTGATATCACCTTTAAAAATCTTCATGACGACATCTTGCGGGATGTTGAACATAGTTTGATCAGTTTTGAGCAATTCATCATTGATTTCTTCCGGGAACATTTGTACATTTGTGCCCTTCTCAAAAATGAGCGGGCTGTCTTCGGCAATAACCAAGCCGTAACCCAAAACCTTGCCGCGCTTGCTGATAATGTAAACGTTAGCGTCAAGCACTTCCTTGAGCATCATGCTGATATCTGGAAAAGAAACGGGCGCATTGCCGGATTGCTGAAGAATTTTGTTCAGTCTTCTTGCTTTTTCTAGTAGTTTCATGCTCACCTGATTACCTCCCTGAGTTTTATTTAATGTGATGAGACTTCTTTATAATTGCAGCTGGTACTGGAGCATAGGATGGTCTTGTTCTTTTTAGTGATTTTTTCGACGAGAGCCTCACCACAAACCGGGCACGGACGTCCTACAGGCCGGTTCCAGGACACGAATCGACATTCCGGAAAACGGCTGCAGCCATAAAAAGTCTTCAGCTTTTTAGTCTTGCGCTCGACCACTTTACCCTCTTTGCATACCGGACAGTCTATACCGATCTCATTGAGAATTGCCTTGGTGTAGTCACATTGCGGGTAATTTGAACACGCATAAAATTTCCCGAATCTGCCGTGCTTGATGTTGAGTGGATGGCCGCACTTCTCACAGAGCAAGTCGGTTTTTTCTGTCAGATCGAGTTTTTCCAGCCGCTCGTCTGCTTTTGCAAGCGTTTCGCTGAATGGGCCGTAAAACTCCCTGAGAATGCTGTGCCATTCCATGTTGCCGGCTTCAACTTCATCCAGCTTGTTCTCCATACCTGCGGTAAAATCGACATTGACGATCTCTTCAAAATAACCCGCCATTATGTCGTTGATGATATACCCTAGTTCTGTCGGTTTTAAAGATTTTTTTTCGCGCTCTACATAGCCTCTGCTGATGATGGTCGCAATGGTCGGCGCATAAGTCGAAGGACGACCAATACCCTTTTCTTCCATTTCTTTGACCAAAGTCGCTTCTGTGTATCTTGCCGGGGGCTGTGTAAAATGCTGTTCCGGCTTGACGTGAAGACGCTGAACCAGATCCCCTGCTTGAATGTCCGGCAGACGGGTTTCTTTAAAACTGGAGAACTCGTAGACTTTTAGGAAACCGTCAAATTTCAGAAGCAGCCCATTAGCTTTTAGCAGTGCCTCACCTGCGACTATGGACACATTTTTGGAATCAAAAGTCGCGTCTGACATACCGGAGGCTACAAACCTCTGCCAAATTAAAGTGTACAGCTTTTGTTGGTCTTTTGTCAGCGACGCTTCCAGTTCCTCAGGCGTCAGATGCACATAAGTAGGACGCACAGCTTCATGGGCATCCTGTGCCGACTTGGATTTCTTTTCTGTACGGACTTTTTTATTCTGATAGATCTCACCATATTCCCGATCAATAAATTCGGAGAGATGTCGCTTTGCCTCTTCAGAGATTCTTGTAGAATCCGTCCTCATATAAGTGATGAGGCCGATGGTCCCTTGTCCCTTAACCGCAATACCCTCATACAGCTGCTGCGCCACCATCATGGTTTTGCTTGCTGAAAAGCCGAGGCGATTCGCGGCATCCTGCTGAAGGCTGCTGGTCGTGAATGGCGGCTGAGGGGCTCTGGATTTTACCTTGTTCTGCACCTCGGTAATCACCGGATCCACAGACTCCAGGTACCGTTTCATCTCTAGTGCATCCGTCTCGTTTCCAATTTCAATTTTTTTGCCTTTGAACTGAGACAACTCCGCCTCAAAAGGCAGATCCGAAGGCACATGTCTGAGATCCATGCCAATAGACCAATACTCTTCCTTGATGAAGGCATTGATCTCATTCTCACGGTCGCAGATCAGCTTTGTCGCCACAGACTGAACCCGGCCGGCGCTGAGACCTTTTCTTACCTTGCGCCATAACAGCGGACTGATCTTATAACCTACCAACCGGTCCAAAACCCGTCTTGCCTGCTGGGCATCCACCAGATTCAGGTCAATTTGCCGTGGATGATGAATGGCTTCTTTGACTGCTTCTTTTGTGATCTCGTGAAACTCAATTCTGCAAGGCTCTTCCTGAGGAATACTCAAAATAGTTCCCAGATGCCAGGCAATTGCTTCACCTTCCCGATCCGGGTCAGTTGCCAGAAAGACACGGTCTGCTTTTTTTGCTGCGCCTCTCAAAACTTTGATTACATCTCCTTTTCCCCGGATATTAATGTATTCCGGTTCAAAGTCCTTTTCAACATTGACGCCAATTTTGCTTTTGGGCAGGTCTCTGACATGTCCCACGGAAGCAAGTACCTGATAATTCTTTCCTAAAAACTTCTCTATGGTCTTTGCTTTTGCCGGAGATTCGACAATAATCAGATGCTTAGCCATGTAATACCTCCAATGTAACCATTATATTCAAAAAATTCGAAAGATTCAATCTTGTCAAAAAATCACCATATTAATTTTTATATGATGCGGATCCATTTGTCAACACTTTCTTCCAGTCTGAGCTATCGGCCGTCTTATAATTGACCGCAGATCCTTCCTGAAAAATTCTGCGGTCCAAACAAAATCCAGACGCCGGATCCATGTCTTAAGCTCACGGACCCGGCGTCTGAACAAAGTTCTGTAAAGACATCAGTTTAGATTATACCTTCCAAACCAGCAGCGAATCAATCTCTTTATTTCAAGCTCACTCAAAAATTCGTAACATTTTCCCGCCGGCCATCCTGTAGCATCGACAAAATCATCAATTGTCATATCCCCGTAGCGCTCGATTAGAGTAAGCAGCTGACCGGCATCCGCAGAAAGCTGGGGTCTTCTTTTCTTTGGCAGCCGCCAATCCAGACGAACGAACAAATCATCCGGGGTTGTCAGAATTTGGGCCATATTCTGAATCAAAAAGTTGGTTCCTGCGCTTTGCGGCGCGTCTATGTTCCCCGGTACAGCGAAGACCTCTCGACCCTGCTGAATGCCATGAAGCGCAGTCGACATTGTGCCGCTTTTGATGACAGCCTCCACAACGACAATGCCTGCGCAGAGTCCGCTGATCAATCTGTTTCGATCCGGAAAAAAGGCGGGATAGGGCGGTGTTCCGGGCGGCTTTTCACTGAGGAGCAGTCCCTCACCCGAAGATAGAATTCTTTTTCTGAGTCCTGCGTTTGCACTTGGATAATTGACGTCCAGCCCGCACCCCATGACGGCTAGCGTGGCGCCTTCCTGTTCCATAGCAGTCTCATGGGCCAAAGCGTCAACGCCGACTGCAAGACCGCTGACAATTAAAGCATTGTGCTCCACGGCTGCTTGAGTGAGCATTTTCGTCACCTTCATCCCATATTGCGTCGGATGTCTGGTGCCTACTACTGCCAGTGGCCTTGCATGATTCAGCAGCTCGAGGTTTCCTCTCGCATAAAGCAATAGGGGCGGATCCTCAAGTTCGTTCAGTCTGAAAGGAAACAGCGGATCCGCAGGAAGGATCATTTTCATTCCGCATTTTTCTGTTTGTCTTAGGCGCTGAATAATCTCATCCGGCTTATGTGACTGCTTTAGAGCCAGCCTTTGGTCAGCAGTGGCCAGTGAGATTCGCTCAGGTCCGTCCGTGAAGATCGCTTCAAAGTCGTCACATCCCTCGAGCAAGTTTCTGGCTTGTGCACGGTTGATGCCTTTGGCGTTCTCAAACCAAAGGGCGCAGGCTGCATAGGCATTAAATGTCCCCATGGAGCACCATCCCCTCGGAAAGATGCTTAGCGCTTATTGCCGCTTCGCCGTCCAAATCCGCCAAAGTACGGGCCAGACGTATGACCTGTGTCGAATCCCGGTAGCTGTATCCCTGATCCTTAAATCTGGACTGGAATTGTGTCCTGAGGGATTCAGATTCGAAGGTTTGAAAAATCAGATCAATTGGAACGGTTGAATTTTTATGCGCTGTGCTGCCATAGCGCTGACGCTGCTGAATCATTGCATTTTCCACCATTGATCGCATAATTGAGGAGTTCAGCGGATCCAGGCTCCTCAAATCTTCTTCCATATAGACACTGGTCATCAGCTTGATATCAAATCGGTCACCGAGCGGACCTTTAAATTTCAGCTGGTGACGCTGAATATTTTGCACTTGGCATGTGCAGGGCTGATCTGTACCAAAATAACCACAGGGACAAGGATTGGCGGTTGCCAGCAGGGTAAATCTGGCAGGCAGCTGCATAGACTGAAGTGGACCACCAACCATAACGACGCCTTCATCCAGAGGCCGTTTCAGGTCTTCTATCACTGCTTTTGAAAATTCTGTCATTTCTTCAAGATAAAGCACGCCATGGTTTGCCAAAGTTACTTCACCAAGCCTTCCGGTCGCAGTCCCGGTCAAATCACTTCTCTTCAGTGAAGTCTGCGGTATTCTGAATGGCGCACAAACCTGGATTGAATCAAGATCAGTACTTACCTGACCGTGAATCTTTATAACTTCACGCATTGCGGTTTCATCCAATGTCGGGAGGATTGTCTTGAGTCTCCTGGCCAATAAGCTTTTTCCAGTTCCTGGCGGTCCTATCAACAGTACGTGATGCTGAGCCGCTGCGGCAGCCATCATGGCCCGCTTGTGAAGTCTGTGCCCGGCAATGTCGCCATAGTCTGTTTCAAAAACCATCGGCAGAGCGCTTTTATTCGTCATATCAAGGGATGCTGCCGGCCTGATCTGATGCTGCAGATCACTCAGCTGGCCGACGCCATAGATCTCAACATCCGGAAAATATCTTGCCACAGAAATTTGGTTCATTGGGACGTAGAATTTATTGACACCAATGGTGATCAGCCCTTCAATCATATTATATAGTCCCTGGACACTGCAGACGGTGCCATCCAGTGAAAGCTCCCCAATGTAAGCCTCCTCACTGCCGACCGACCGTTTGCCGTCCGACAAAAACATGAGGGCAGCTGCTACAGCCAAATCAAATTGAGCCCCTTTTTTGGACATGTGTGAAGGTGTTAAGCTGACAGTGACTTTTTTATTATTGACGCGAACGTTAACTGACTTTAAAGCGGAGGTAATCCGCATTCGCGATTCTCTGACGACATGATCCGGGCGGCCTATGATGTTGAAGACCGGCACGCCTTTGCTCAGACTGACTTGCACACCAATAGGATGTGCATGAATGCCCTGGGGTGAAGCTGACCAAACCTGAATGTACATGACGACCTCCATAGGATATAATGTAATTACAGTTCCATATTATACCATATGTTAATATTTGTCATCTTCTATTTTCAGTTGATCCCCAAAGAGTGTTAAAAAAAGCAGGTATACTGGAAGTTGACTCTACGCCTTCCAAGTACGCCCGCTAGATCGACATGATTTTATTTTGGTCAAGCCACAAATTTTTCCCAAGCAATTTAAAATTTCATACTTTCAATAGTCTCATGGATGAAGACTTTCTTATTGGATTTATTATATTTGAGCACTTCCGTGAGCAGCTGTTCCCAATTGATTATGGAAGGCCGGATGTAGAACAGGTTTCGATCATGGCCGACCACGATCCATTTTTTGTGTCTCTTTGTACGAGTTATAAATTGAAGGTCCTTGAAATAAACGACTTGAAAGACTTTGTCACCGGCCCGCTGTTCAATTCTGTCACCTTTGACTTCGATGACGGTTTTCAATTGCTTGAGGCAGTCTTTGAAGAGCAGGACCGCTATCAGGCCAAGAATTGACAAATAGACCCAGTTTCCGAGCAACCCGCCAAAAAAGATGAACATGACACCGACAAATGCCTGCAAATAAATATCGCGTTTTCTGTACTTATACAACCTACATGCCTCCTAATCGGAACCATCAATGAATTGGATTCTTGGGGTTTTCAGCCCCACGCCTTCAACAGTTATGAAGGCCAACCTCATCTCTGAATAATACAGAGCAGGATACTCAGACAGGTATCTCCCTGCGGCTTTTTTCATCCGCATCACCTTGCGGCCATCCACGCGTTCAAGCGGATCCGAATCGCCGTCCATGCCCTTTGACGCTTTGACTTCAATAATATAAAGCAAATGATCTTTCATAGACAGGATATCAATCTCAGCGCCAGGAATCCTGTAATTTCGGCATAAGATTTTATGACCTGCCGCCTGAAGATAGGCTGCTGCTTCATTTTCACCTAACCGCCCAATTACATTTGACTGTTTCATAGACTGCGCTCCGGTTCCTTTTTAAAAGATTTCAAAAAAGTTGCCCGATGCTCCGGCATTCTGCCATATTGCCTGAGCGCTTCATAATGTCGTTCTGTACCATAGCCCTTGTGGGCGTCAAAGCCATAATCCGGGTACTGCAGCCCCAGCCGCTTCATGTAATGGTCCCGTGTCACTTTAGCAATAATTGAAGCCGCTGCTATGGATACGCTGCGCTGATCCCCTTTTACGAGTGACAACTGGCTGACCGAACAGTTCTCGAGTTCGAGGGCATCCAGCAGCAAGGCCTGAGGATCAATGTCCATAGTCTCCAGTGCCCGCTTTGCTGCCAGTTTGGTCGCTTGCAGTATGTTTATTTCGTCTATCTCTACACTGGTTGCATAGCCTATGCCCACACTCAGCGCTTTTTCCATTATTTCAGCATATAGCGCTTCCCTGACAGGTTCTGACAACTTTTTTGAATCGTCCAGACCATAGATGGGCACTGCAGGGTTGAGCACAACTGCAGCTGCCACAACTGGACCGGCAAGCGGTCCCCGGCCAGCTTCATCAATCCCCGCAACGTGATGCAAACCTTCCTTTGCGAGCTGAGCCTCAAAGATGGACATCTGTTTAAATTTCTCCGTCACCTTTTCCAACTTTTTGCGTTTGGAAGCGATCTTCTGCAGGAGGCCTTTTGTAACGGGTGATTTGAGTTGAGACTCGAAAAGTTCAAGCGCTTCAAGCGTCATAATTTCTTTCAGCTTTTCTGCTGCGTCTCCAGCCATCAAGTGAGTTCACCCCGTCTGTCCAGAAAATCGTCCGGCCATTCAAGTGACAATCTGCCCAGAGTACCTTTTCTAAACTCATCCAGAAGAAGGCGGGCGACTTTATCATAGTCAATGTCGCCGCCGCCGCGCCGGCATCCTCTCCGAAGTGCTATGGCATCCATCAGTTCTATGGTTGGTGCCACAGGATCCACCTCAACACCATAGCGTGCTGTCAGCGCCTCGGGGTAGTGGATCTCAAGCCGGCGCAGGAGCTCGTAGGCCATATCCTCAATGTTGAGAATGTCATCCTTGATAGCACCTGTTATGGCAAGATTCAGACCGACTTCCTTCGAATCAATCTTAGGCCATAAAATACCCGGCGTATCAAATAGTTCGATATCATCTCTAATCCGAATCCACTGCTTGCCCCTGGTAACGCCGGGCTTGTTGCCGGTCTTTGCCGCGCTTTTGCCTACGAGTTTATTGATCAGACTTGATTTTCCAACGTTCGGTATACCTACAATCATGACGCGCACCGGACCGGGATTCCGTCCCTTTTCCAGATATCTCGCCCTTTTTTCCTTCATACGCTCAACGATCTGTTTCATAAGACGATCAATGCCGTCTCCATGAACCGCATCCAAGAGTTCGACGCTGGCGCCCTCCCCTTCAAAATGCTGTTTCCACAGACTGGTGACTTTGGGATCAGCCAGATCATATTTATTCATACACACGATTCTGGGTTTTCCCTTCGTGAGCTCCGCGATTTGCGGATTTCTGCTGCTTTCAGGGATACGGGCGTCAAGCAGTTCGACGACGACGTCCACAAGTTTAAGATGACTTTGGATCAAATCCTTGGTCTTTTTCATGTGTCCCGGATACCAGTTAATTGTTTGACTCATGCTTTATCCCTCCTTTCAGAGAGTTTGTAAAAAATTAAAGGGACTGTTTTACAGTCCCTCCAATTTCGCTTAGATTCTTTCTTTGACCTTCGCAGCTTTACCGATGCGGTCTCTGATGTAGTTCAGCTTGGCTCTTCTGACTTTACCTCTTCTGGTCACTTCGATCTTTTCGATCTTAGGTGAGTGAAGCGGGAAAGTCTTTTCAACGCCAACACCGGAAGAAAGTTTACGAACTGTAAACGTTTCACGGATACCGCCGTTCTGGAATTTCATCACAAGGCCTTCGAAGATCTGGATACGCTCGCGCTTACCTTCTACGACTTTAATGTGGACGCGGACCGTATCACCGACTCCGAATTCCGTCACGTCAGACTTAAGTTGCTCTAATTCAAGAGACTTGAGTATGTTTTGATTCATGGGGCTAACCTCCCTTCTCAAGAGCGGTTCATTAACGGACCTAACCCGCCAGCGGAACAGCCGTAATTCACAAAATTCATTATATCATTGCAGACAGCCGAGCACAATCTATTTCAGATACTTTTCAACGATTTTTCGCTTTTTTTTATCAGTCAGTCGCTGATGATAGGCGCGCAGCATATCCGGCCGTCTTTGTCCCGTCAATTTGACAGATTCCTCAAACCGCCACAGCTCAATATTCTTGTGATGACCGGATAAAAGGATCTCCGGTACCTCCATACCTTCGTAAACTGCCGGCCTGGTGTAATGGGGGTACTCGAGAAGGCCGTCATAATGACTCTCTTCCATGTGGGAGTCCTCCGTGTTCAGGACGCCCTCGATCATTCTCGATATGCCGTCTATGAGCACCATGGCAGGAATCTCACCGCCGGTCAATACATAGTCACCAATAGAAATCTCATCCGTAACGAAAGTGTCGATCACTCTCTGATCAATCCCCTCGTAATGGCCGCAAATGAGCACAAGCCGGTCAAGTTTTGAAAAGTCGACCACCATACTCTGTGTCAGCGTTTTGCCCTTAGGCGTTAAGTAAACCACCCGGTCCCCGGCATCCAGGTTCAGGTTGCGAAGACAGTCAAATAAAGGCTGAGGCTTCATGACCAGTCCAGCGCCACCGCCAAAAGGGGCGTCGTCCACACGTTTGCTGGGGGAATCCGAATATTCTCTGAAATTGACGCATTCCACCTCAATGTGTCCTTGCCCGGCAGCGCGCGCCATGATGCTGGTCGAGGTAAACGCTGAAAACATTTCTGGAAACAATGTCAGGACTGTAAATTTCACTCCATCATCCCTTCGATCAGACTGACCAGAACGTGGCCCGCCTCAATTTCAACTTTGCGGACAAAAGCATCCACAACAGGAATCATGAAATCCGGCTTGCCTGCACGGGAAACTACATAGAGATCCTGGGCACCGTTGGTGATGACGTCTTTGATGGTCCCGACGTGACCCTGTTTTTCATCAATGACCTCGAGTCCGATTAAGTCTACAATAAAATGCTCGCCGTCTTCCAGCGCGCCGTAGTCCGACCGGAGTCTGTAAAGCTGGCGATTTTTAAATTTTTCAGCGGCGTTAATGTCATCCATGCCTTCGAACTTAAGTAGTACGAGACCTTTAACGTAACGCACGTTGTCGACCTTGAACATTTTGTCACCCTCGCCCTCAATCAGGAGGGTCTCAAACTCCTCAAAATCATCAAGGGATGAGGTAAACGCCTTGATTTTCAGATCTCCGCGCAGTCCATGGGTATTGACAATCTGTCCGACGACAAAACGGTCAGGCTTATTATTTTTCAAGAAAATACCTCCATAGAAAACCGGCCCACTCTCCAGCGAACGCTGAGAAGTGAGCCGATTCAGGTTATTGAATGATTTCGACGACGACGTGCTTGTTCTCACGTGTAGCCGCCGCTTTGACAACCGTACGCAGCGCTTTGGCGATGCGTCCCTGCTTGCCGATCACTTTACCCATGTCTTCAGGAGATACCTTGAGCTCAATGATGACCGACTGAGAGGTGACTGTTTCTTTGACTTCAACACTCTCCGGGTGGTCGACCAGTGCCTCTGCTATGACTTTGACAAGTTCACCCATGGTGATCCCTCCTTCACGAGTCATGCTTTCAAATTACTTGACGAGTTTTTCGTAGACGCCGTGCTTTTTGAACAGAGCCTTGACGGTCTCAGTAGGCTGAGCGCCATCATTCAGCCATTTAACGGCCTTTTCTTCGTCAATCTTGATCTGAGCCGGCTCAGAAATAGGATTGTAATAGCCGATTTGCTCGATGAATTTGCCGTCTCGAGGAGCTCTCGAATCTGCAACCACCAATCTATAAAAAGGCTTTTTCTTAGCACCCATACGCGTCATTCTGATTTTAACTGCCATTTTATACATCACCTCCAAAATTTTAATAAATCTATCTGGACCGAGGTCGTCAATGACCTCGTGATCCTCCTAACTAGAATGGCATTCTCATGCCGCCGCGCTTCATGCGCTTGTCCATGCCTGAAAACTGCTTCATGAGCTTTTTGGTCTGCTCAAACTGCTTCAGCAGCTTGTTGACCTCCTGGACACTCGTCCCCGAACCGGCCGCGATGCGTTTCTTTCTGCTGCCGTTGATCAGGTTGGGATCCCGTCGCTCCTTGAGCGTCATGGACTGGATGATGGCTTCGAGCTTTACGAATTCCTTCTCATCCACCTGTACATCCTTAAGTGCCTTTTGATTGCCAAGCCCCGGAATCATGCCGAGGAGATCCCCGATTGGACCCATCTTTTTCATTTGCTGCAGCTGACTAAGAAAATCCTCAAAGTCAAAATTGCCCTTTTTCATCTTCTTCTCGAGCTTTCTGGCCGATTCCTCATCGAAGCTGCTCTGAGCCTTTTCAATGAGGGTCAGGACGTCGCCCATACCCAGAATCCTGGAAGCCATCCGGTCCGGATGGAATTCCTCGAGTTCGCTCAGTTTCTCACCGATGCCCGCGAATTTGATAGGTTTGCCGGTTACTGCCTTGACAGACAACGCAGCGCCGCCGCGCGTATCGCCGTCCAGCTTGGTCATGATCAATCCGTCAATGCCCAGCTGTGCGTTGAAGCTTTCCGCCACATTGACAGCATCCTGGCCGGTCATGGCGTCGACGACCAGCAGAATTTCAGTCGGTCTCGCGGCCTTCTTGATCTCCACCAGCTCGTTCATCAGCGTCTCGTCAATATGAAGCCGCCCGGCCGTATCCAGAATCACGACATCATTGCCATAGCGGTTCGCGTGGTTGATAGCCGCCTTGGTGATCTCCACGGGATTGATCTCACCCATGGTGAAAACCGGAATGCTCAGGCTGTCTCCGACGACTTGAAGCTGCTTGATCGCTGCCGGTCTGTAGATGTCGCAGGCGACGAGCAAAGGTTTCTTACCCTGCTTCTTAAGATAATTGCCCAGCTTGCCGCAGGTTGTCGTCTTGCCGGAACCCTGCAGACCCACCATCATATAGACCGAAACCGGACTCGATGAAAAGGTCAGCTTGCTCCTTGTCGTACCCATCAGCGTTGTCAGCTCTTCGTTGACGATCTTGATGACCTGCTGTCCCGGTGTCAGACTCGACATGACTTCCTGTCCAATCGCGCGGTCCGTGACCTTCTGAACAAAATCTTTGACAATTTTAAAGTTAACGTCCGCTTCGAGCAAAGCCAGTTTGACTTCACGCATGGCAGCCTTGACATCCGCTTCCGTCAGCTTGCCTTTTCCACGGAGCGCCTTAAACGTGTTTTGCAGTTTATCTGCCAAACTTTCAAAAACCAAACGTTAAAACCTCCTAAAACTCGGGTGTCTGCAGCAGCCTATTCAAGAATGGCGTTCGCTTCCCCGATCAGCTCGGAGATTCGCTCAAGCAATTCAGCTGCCTCAGCGTCTTCCCTAATTTTCAAGTCAATCTCCTGCATGCCGTCGACGAGGTGTCGAATGGCTTTTTCTCTTTGTTCGAACCGCGCCGCCAGCCCGAGCTTCTCCTCGTACTGGTCCAGCTGCTTTTCAGCGCGCTTGATTGTATCATAGACCGCTTGTCTGCTGATTCCAAGCTCTTCAGAAATCTCTCCGAAGGACAGGTCCAGTATGCAATAGTCTTCCAGGATTTCCTGCTGCTTTTCAGTGAGCAGTTGTCCGTAAAACTCAAACATATTGCCGAGCTTGATTTTTTTGTCGAACATCTGAGCCACCGCCAATATTACCAGTCAAGAAGACTGTATCAGTAAAGGTTTTTTACTTTACAGAAGTATTCTATGGGAATGACGCCTGCTTGTCAACTCTTTTTTGAAGTGTGATTGAAGATTTCAGGTGCTTTCAAAGACTATGCCGATGGCGGCGGATCCCACAACCATCGGCATAAGACTTTTTCCTTTTAGATGTCCAGAAGTGCATTGACAAACTTTTCAGGCTCAAAAGGCTGAAGATCGTTCAGACCCTCGCCGACGCCTATGAGTTTCACTGGAATTTCGACCTCGTGGAGTATGGACAAAACGACGCCGCCCTTGGCAGTGCCGTCCAGTTTTGTGAGCGCAATGCCGGTAATCTGGGCGGTCTCCTTGAAGATTTTTGCCTGCTGAAGGCCATTTTGACCCGTTGTAGCGTCCAGCACCAATAGGACTTCCCGCTGGGCTTCAGGGAAATCGCGTTCGATGACTCTGAAAATTTTCGCCAGTTCGTTCATCAAATTCTTTTTATTGTGGAGCCTTCCCGCTGTGTCGCAGATCAAAACATCTGTCTTTCTGGCTTTGGCAGCCTGAATGGCGTCATAAACCACCGCAGCCGGGTCTGACCCCTCCTGGTGCGCAATGACCGGGACCCCGGAGCGCTCGCCCCAAATTTTAAGCTGATCAATAGCGGCAGCCCTGAAGGTGTCCGCTGCTGCCAGCATAACCGTCTTGCCCTCCAGTTTGAGTTTGTGGGCAATTTTTCCAATCGTCGTCGTCTTTCCGGCGCCGTTGACACCAATCACAAAAAGGATCGCCGGGCTCTGGTCCAGATTCAGATGATTGTTCGAGTGTGCCTTGAGGGTATCGACCATAACATCCCTGAGTACGCTTTTAACCTGAGAGGCATCTGAAATGCGCCGTTCCACCAGGGCTTTTTTGAGGTCGTCAATCAGGGACATTGTCGTTTCCATTCCAATGTCCGCTGTGATCAGAATCTCCTCGAGTTCCTCATAGAGTTCCTCGTCGATCTTGCCATAGTCATTGAGCAGAAGATCAATCCGGTCTGTGATGGCTTTACTGGTTTTGCTGAGTCCCGCCTTCAAACGTTCGAAGAAGCCCAGGCTTGAAGTCTGTTGCTCTGGCGTTTCAGGGGCATCCAGTATCTCATGGGAGAATTCCTGTTCTTCTTCTACTGCCAAGGCAAGTTCCTCATCAGCGACGCCCGGCTCGAGTACTGCATCAGTTTCTACTTCAGTTTCTACTACGACTTCAGCTTCAGCTATAATTTCAATTTCAGTTTCAGCTTCAGCTTCCAGCAACAACTCAGTTGCCTCAGCGACTGATTCTTCAGCTTCCACGACGGTCTCTTCGACAATTTCTTCTTTAGGTTCATCCACGGCTACAATATCCTGTGCCGCCTCACCTGTATTCTCTTCACCCAGGCTCTGCTCCGTCTCAGGTGCTTTCTCCTCAGGCGTTTCCATTAATTTTGAGATCCACTTTTTAAATATTCCAGCCAAACTGAATCACCTTTCCTTTCTGCCCGAATTATACTGGCCGACGTTCTTTGTCAGCTGACCGCTATTTCTTCCAATTTGACCGAGACCACCCTGGAAACGCCATACTCCTCCATGGTGACACCGTATAGCGCATCCGCAATTTCCATAGTGCCTTTGCGGTGTGTGATAACGACAAACTGGGCCTGATCTGATACGTCCTTCAAATAGAGCGCAAATCGATCGACATTGACATCATCCAGAGCGGCTTCAATTTCGTCAAGCACACAAAACGGCGCAGGTTTGACCTCAAGAATGGCAAATAGAATCGCTATAGCGGTCAATGCCTTCTCTCCGCCTGACAGCAGATGAAGATGCTGCAGTTTTTTCCCAGGCGGCTGCACATAGATTTCAATATCACTTTCCAGCGGATCAGACGGATCACTTAGTCTGACCTGAGCGGTACCGCCACTGAACAAACGTTTGAAAGTATTTTGGAACGCTTCCCCAATCAGTGTGAAGCAGTCTTTGAATTGCTGCTTCATGGCGTGGTCAAGCTCTCGAATGACTTTCTTGAGTGCCTGCTCACCCTGGATCAGGTCATCCATCTGGCCTTTCATGAACGTGTAGCGTTCAGACACCTCTTCATATTCCTTGATCGCACTGATATTCACGTCACCAAGTGCTTTAATCCGGTTTCTCAGGGACTTCGTCTGCGACTGAGCCGAGCTCAAATCTACTTCCAGCGGCTTCTGACGCGCTTCCTCCAGATCCAATTCATATTTGTCATGCATCTGTGTCAAAAGTGATTCCCGCTCAAGAAGACAGCGCTCCCGCTGAAGCTCTACGTGATGCAGCGCTTCCCGCAGACGTTCAAGCGCTTCACTGATCCGGCCGACCGCATGACGCAGTTCTGCAAGTTCAGCTTTTCCTGCGTCCCGTTCCCCTGAAATTTCTGCGCGCTGTGCTTCCAGCTTCTGAAGCAGAAGGCGAAGCTCAATCTTTTTCTCAAAGCTCTCACCTTTGAGTCTCAGGGTTTCTCTGCGGTCACTTTCGAGTTGCGCCAGTCTGGAGGACGCAAGTTCAGACCGTTCTTTAGAACGCAGCAAAGTGTCTTCTATGCGTTTAATTTCTCTTGTGATGCCACTCAGGCTCTGTTCATGAGTTGCAGTCTCAACTCTGACGCTGCTAAGCTGATCAGAGAGGGACTCATAGGCGCTTCTCAGTTCAGAGCGCTTTTCCTCCTGTTCAAAAACCACGCGCTCCAGGTCTGAGGATGCAGCTTTCCAGACTTCAATCTCTCTTTCAAGTGTGGTATTCTCATCCTGAATTCTAAGCACATGAGCATTCTGGTCCTCATGCTCAGCGCCAAGACGTCTGATCCGGTCCCCCAGACGCTTCTGATCCTCCAGAAGTGCCGTCTCTCGAAATTCAAAGCCTGCGAGTTCAGTATCCACTGCCGTCATGTCAGCGGTCAATTGCGCCCTGGCCTGTTCTTCAACCTCAACCCTGGACATCAGCGCCGCAATCTCCTGATCCAAGTCCATCATATGGCTTGTCTGAGCTTCAATCTGTTCCGTCAGCAAAATTATCTTCCCGCGTCTTGCCAGTACACCTCCGCCGGACTGCTGCCTGGAACCGCCTGTAATACTGCCGCTGGGACTGAAAACTTCTCCGGCTTTCGTCACCAGGCGCCATTTCCCACCAGTCTTTCTGAAGGCAGAAACAGCTTCATCATAGCTTTCAAAAATTGCAGTACGGCCTATCAAATGCCTTACAGCCGCCTGAATAGTGTCAGGTGCAGTCACCAGGCTGTCAGCCATACCGACAAAGCCCTTCAACTCTGACAAATTTCCAAATTGCGCTGATGGCTTTCCAATCAAGTCGAGGGGCAAAAAAGTCACACGTCCCAGTTGCTTTGTTTTTAACCGTTCGATCAGCCGCTTCGCCGTCTGCTCATTGTCGCAGATGACATTTTGAGCGCCTCTGCCAAGGGCGACCTCAATAGCCGTCTCATACCCCTTGCTAACCTGGATCTGTTCTGCCAGGACGCCCAGAACGCCTTGTAAGGCATTGCCCGAAGCATCTTTTTTCAAGTCCTGCATCAACCGCTTGACACTCAGGTCATAGCCTTCGTAATTACGTTCCAGATTCTCGAGGGCTTCCTGCTCCGCCACCAGTTTGTGTCTGCGATTTTCTTCCTGGCGCTTTTTGTCCTCCAGCGTTTTCACTTCTTGTGCAGAAGCCTGGCGCACAGCAGACTGTGCCTCTAACTTATCGAGCATGGCATTTTTACGCTTCATGGCATGTTCTCTTTGGACGACCGTTTCACCAATTCTTTGTGAAATGGCCTCTAACTGAGCCTTTGCTCCGGCAGCCTCAGACCCCAGCTCCTGTATACGCTGCTCGAGATGAGCCATATAATCGCGCTTGACGCGAATCTCAGACGCCGCCCGTTCTGATTTGGAAATCAGAGCTATTGCTTCACTGCGAGCGCTGGATTCCACTGACTCAAGCGCTGCTAACGCCCCGGTCAAGGTTTCCATAGATACCTGACGCTCATTCAGAATGGCTTTTAACTCCTTCAGTTTTTCAGCAATTTGACTGTCCGCTGCGACCAGAGCCTGATACTCAACCTCCAGAGCAGCCTGCTCGCCTTTTTCCTGGTCCAGGGTCTCATGTAGTCTGCCGTATTCAATTTCAGCGTTTCTGAGTTTTTCATCCCATAGTGCTAAATCTCCATCCAGCGCCTTGTCTTCATTGTTAAATTTCAAGCGATCCTCTTCAAGGTTTTGCCACTGGAGGTCCATGCTGCCAAGCTTCGCCTCAAGAGCCTCAAGGCGCAGCCTTTTTTCTGAGAGCGCTGCCTCCTCGGAGGTTTTCTCATCAGACACACGGTCGTAGTCAGCCAGTACTTTGTCAAGTTTCACGGTCAGCTTGTCATAATCCGCCAGAAATACAGCAACCTCAATTTCACGAAGCGCTTCACTCAAAGCAATATAACTTTTAGCCTTTTCACTTTCCAGTTCCAGCGGACCAAGCCTCGATTTCAGATCCATGCTGAGATCCTCTAGGCGCATAAGGTTTAGTTCAGTATTATCGAGCTTCTTGAGCGCTTCTCTTTTCTTTTGCTTATATTTGACAATACCGGCCGCCTCTTCAAAAATCATGCGTCGGTCTTCCGAGCTGCCGCTGATAATGGAATCGATCCGTCCCTGTCCAATGAGTGAGTAGCCTTCTGTCCCCACCCCTGTATCCATGAAAAGCTCGCGAACGTCTTTTAACCTGCAGGGCGCATCATTGATCAAATACTCGCTTTCGCCGGATCTGTAAAGTCTGCGGGACAGAACAATCTCGCTGAAATCTATGGGGAATCTGCGGTCTTCATTCGAAAAATGAAGCGAGACCTCTGCGACGCCCAGGGCAGAGCGCCGGTGTGTGCCATTGAAAATGACATCCTCCATTTTCGAGCCTCGAAGGGTTTTAACCTTTTGTTCACCGAGCACCCACCGTATGGCATCTGTGATATTGCTCTTGCCGCTGCCGTTTGGCCCAACGACGCAGGTCAGCCCCTGCATCAAATCAATGGTGGTCCGGTCCGCAAACGACTTGAACCCCTTCAATTCTATTTTTTTAAGGTACATGCCGTCACCTCCCGTCACTTTCCGTAATAGTGATGATATACCTCATGGCGGGGACGGACTCGTCCCTGACGACCCTGAGTGCGCTCACGCCATAATGGTTCTTTAAGTAAATCAGATTGCGCCTCTGGTGCCCCACAAAACTGCTGAGGTCCTTTCCCCTGACATGAACTTCCAGATTTTTGCCTCTCCAGTTGCAGCGCTGAGCATCCTGATCCAGACGTGTTTTAAATCTGAAGGTATCCACCAAACTTCTGAATGCTGGGTGATGAGGTCCTGCCAGAACCTCTCCGGAACCGCTGAGCATCTCGTTTTCCTGGAGACCTACACGAATCAGTTCAAGTTTGGGCTGAGTCATCTCTGAGTTTTTCTCATCAACGGCATCCATCATCAAAGCAACGCGTTCTACGGCCTCATCCAGTGACAATGGCACATAGGCACCCTGTAACAGCAGTTTTTCAAGGCTTGTGCCTTTCAGTACCAGGGCAGGATAAATTCTGAGGGTCGTCGCATAGAGTCTGAATGCTTCTGAAATACCTTTAAGGTCCGTTTCAGGAGAATCCCCAGGAAGTCCGACCATCAGTTGAAGGCCAAGATCAATGCCCGCTTCATGAATCCCCTTGGCAGCACGTTCAATTTCCACAGCACTGTGTCCTCTTTGGGACATGGAAAGCACCCGGTCGTCAAACGACTGGGCGCCGAGTTCAATCCGGCGGACGCCATAGGCTTTAAGTAATTTGAGGTGGTCCGGATCAATTGCGTCCGGACGGGTTGATATCCGGATCGTCCGGATCAGGCCTTTTTGTCTGTATTCTTCTGCGAGCTCCAGATACGCGATCTGCTCAGCGTAGGGAATTGCAGTAAAACTGCCCCCATAAAAGGCGAGCTCGTTTGACCCCTCCGCGTCAGACCGCGCCAGCCAGGCTTCAATCTCTGTTCTGGCAGTCTCAACAGTAGTCAGATGTTCCCCCAAACCGGTTATGGTTTTCTGATTGCAGAACACGCATTGATTTGGGCACCCAAGGTGCGGAATAAACACCGGAATAATCATGAGCCTGACAACTCCAGTGAGGCAATGGCTGCCCGGGCGGCTTCCTGCTCCGCTTCCTTCTTGCTTCGTCCCTGACCCGCTCCAACGATTTCCTCATTGAGCAGCACCTGGGTATGAAATACTTTACAGTGGTCCGGACCTTCCTCACGGATAATTTCATACCGGATTCGGTTGTCCCGCTGGGTCTGAATCAGCTCCTGCAAGTGCGTTTTATAGTCGAGGAACACTTTTCCGCTTATGGCATCTTTAATAGCCCGATCCATTTGGCGGTAAACAAAGTCAGAGGATGCTTCCATACCGCCGTCCAGATAGATCGCTGCAATCAGCGCTTCAAAAGCATCAGCAAGAATTGATGCCCTGCCGCGTCCTCCGGTCATTTCCTCACCGCGTCCAAAACGCATTGCCTCACCAAGCTTTAAGGTCTTGGCGCAGTCGCTGAGCGTTGCCTCACAGACTATCTTCGAGCGTATTTTCGTCAGTTCTCCCTCCGGCAGATCAGTATATTGCTTGAATAAACGCTCGCTGATCGCAATGCTGAGCACTGCATCCCCTAAAAACTCAAGCCGTTCATTATTTTGTACGTTCTCACCTCTGCGTTCATTCGAATAAGAACTATGCGTCAAAGCTTCAGTCAGCAGTTTGCGCTGCCTAAACCGGTAACCAATGACACTTTCAAATTGTCCATAATCCATTGTTATACAGCCCTTTCAGCGGCAAAACGCTTTCTAAACTCACTTCATAGAATGTGCTTAAAAAGCGCTTTTCCAGATCCCTATCAGAGTTATTTTATAGGTTTTATACGGAAAACACAACTCATTAGAAAAAACCCGCCGGTTTTTTTCATAACCTGCGGGTTTTTTGAGACCTCTTGAAACGAGGCAATTAACCTTTATACTTTTTGAGGATGAGCGTTGCGTTATGTCCGCCAAATCCGAGGGAATTCGACAGCGCATACTCCACTTCCGCAGCGCGGCCCTGGTTGGCAAGGACTTCAAGTCCAATTTCAGGATCGATGTTCTGAATGCCATAAGTGCCGTGCATATAATCTTCTTTGACCGCCAACAGGCAGGCAACCGCTTCAATAGCGCCGGAAGCGCCAAGAAGGTGACCCGTCATGGATTTTGTGGAGGACACGCAAAGAGTCTTCGCGTGCTCCCCAAAGACGGATTTGATCGCCATGGACTCAAACCTGTCATTGTATGGCGTGGATGTACCATGAGCGTTGATATAGGCAATCGCAGAAGGTTCAATGCCCGCATCCGCCAAAGCGCTCTTCATGGATCTGGCTGCACCCTCACCACCCGGAGCCGGGCTGGTAATGTGATAAGCATCTGCGCTCATGCCAAAACCAACAACTTCGCCCAGAATGTTCGCGCCTCTGGCAAGGGCATGGTCCAGAGATTCGAGCAGCAGAATTCCTGAGCCTTCGCCCATGACAAAGCCGTCACGGTCCACGTCAAACGGACGGCTGGCTGTTTTAGGATCATCATTTCGTGTCGACATGGCCTTCATGCTGCAGAAACCAGCAATGCCAAACGGCGTTATAGAGGCTTCTGTTCCGCCTGCGAGGACGAGATCCGCATCACCGCGCTGAATCAGCCTGAAGCCTTCTCCAACAGCGTTTGTGCCTGACGCACAAGCCGTGACGACACAATAGTTTGGCCCTTTGGCATTCAGCGCCATAGAAACAGCCCCTGCTGCCATATTGCCAATCATCATTGGAATCAGGAATGGACTCACACGTCCAGGACCTTTTTCAAGCATCTTGGCATGCTCTTCTTCCATAGTCAAGAGACCGCCAATACCCGAACCGACAACACAGCCAAAGCGATCTGCGTCGACAGTCTCAAGATCGAGCCCGCCGTCTTCAACTGCCATTTTGGCTGCAGCCACTGCAAACTGCGTGAAGCGGTCCATACGCTTTGCTTCCTTCTTAGGTATGTAGTTCTCAGGTACAAAATCTTTAATTTCCGCAGCAACCTGCGTTGTATACTCAGACGCGTCAAAAGAGGCAATAGGCTTAATGCCGCAAACGCCTTCCCTTAAAGCTTTCCAATACGTCTCACGGCCTATGCCGATAGGTGTGACCGCGCCAGCACCCGTTACAACAACTCTCTTATTCAAACAGCTTCCCTCCCGAGAATGGTACCTATTGAAAAAGGGGCAGCAAGTGCCCCTCAAGTTCTTGGTTATTCAGCTTTTTTTGACTGAATGAAGTGGTAAATGTCACCAATGTTCTTGAAGTTTTCAGCATCTTCGTCTGGAATTTCAATGCCGAATTCGTCTTCAAATGCCATGATGATTTCAACGGCATCAAGAGAGTCCGCTTCCAGATCTGCCATCAGAGAAGTTGATTCCGTAATGACAACATCTTCGTCAAGGCCGAGCTGATCAATGATAATCTCTTTAATTTTTTCAAACATAATGTCCACCTGTCCTTATCTTTTTTTGTTTGTTTTTAATTTAACCCTACGTGAATAGACTATATCAGCAAATGTCTATTAAATCAACATGCCGCCGTCGACATGAATGACTTGACCAGTTAAATAAGCGCTGTCCTGTGAGCACAGGAAGCTTACAACCTTAGCGACGTCCTCAGGTGTTCCTGCACGTCCGAGGGGAATCTGTGAAGTAAAGTGTGAAGTCGCGTCCTCGCTGAGAACACTCGTCATGTCGGTCAGAATGTAACCCGGTGCCACGGCGTTCACTCTTACACCCCGGGGAGCAAACTCTCTGGCAAGGGATTTTGTGAGCCCTATGACGCCGGCTTTGCTGGCGCTGTAATTGGACTGTCCGGCGTTGCCCATGATGCCGACAACGGAAGTCAGATTGACCATAACACCATTTCTGGCCTTTAACATAAGCTTTCCAACTGCTTTACTCATTAGGAAAGCGCCTTTCAAATTGACATTCATGACCTCATCCCAATCAGATTCTTTCATGCGGATGATGAGATTATCTCTCGTGATTCCGGCGTTATTGACGAGAACATCAATTTTGCCAAACTTCTTGACTGCTTCAGCGGTAAGCCTTTCCGCATCTTCAGCTTTGGAAACGTCCGCCTGGACGGCAATAGCTTCACAACCTACAGCCGCCAACTCTTCCACCAGCGCTTTGGCTTTTTCTTCACTGGACGTATAATTGACGACGAGTTTAGCGCCCTTGTGTGCGAATTCAAGGCTGATCGCACGGCCAATACCGCGTGTTCCGCCTGTAACAAGTACCACTTGATCCTTAAACATGGGCTGCCTCCTTCAATTTCTCTCTGAGCGCCTCAAGGTCTTCCGGCTTTTCAACATTATAAACATCAACGTCTTTGTCAATTTTTCGGATAAACTTTGTCAGCGCGTTGCCGGGACCGACTTCAATGAAGGTCGTGATTCCGTCTCTGACCATTGCAGCGACGCAATCTTCCCAAAGAACAGAATTAAAGACCTGTTTGACGAGGTTCTCCCTGACATCCGTGCCGGCATCCAGACGGTCACCCGTCACATTGGAGTAGACCGGATGAGACGGCGCTTTAAAGTCATATTTCTGCATTTCCTGTCTCAACTTTTCCCCGGCTCCAAGAAGCATGCTCGTGTGGAATGGAGCTGATACCGGAAGCAAAACCGCTTTTTTGGCTCCATAATTCTTGGAAATTTCAATTGCCTTTTTGACGGCTTCAAGCTCGCCTGCAACCACTACTTGCTTAGGGCAGTTGAAGTTTGCAGGTTCGCAGATGCCAAAAACTGAGGCTTCTTCACACACTTTCAGAACATCCTCGCGCTCTACGCCCAGGAGTGCTGCCATGCCGCCTATTCCAAGAGGCACTTCTTCCTGCATGAACTGTCCGCGCTTTCTGACAATCCGCACCGCGTCTTCAAAGGCCATGGCATCCGCAGCGACCAGCGCGGTGTATTCCCCTAAAGAAAGTCCGGCAAAAGCATCAGGCTCAAGACCCAAGACTTCCTTGACAGCGGTATAGATGGCATAGCTGACTGTCAAAATGGAAGGCTGTGTATTTTCAGTCTTCTGAAGTGCTTCTTCACTGCTGTCAAAGCAAAGGGCGCTCATATCCATATCGAGACTTTTTCCGGCCAGATCGAAGATCGCTTTTGCACTATCGAACTGAGCGGCGAATTCTTTGCCCATACCTACATATTGGGCACCTTGGCCCGGAAATACTATTCCAATTTTACTCATCTTTCTGCCTCCTACCACTGCATGACACAGGCGCCCCAAGTGAGACCGCCGCCGAAGCCGACCATGACCACATGATCCCCTTCGCTGAGTTTGCCTTGTGTGACCGCTTCATGAAGCGCGACAGGGATGGACGCCGCTGACATATTGCCATATTTATCAAGATTGACCTGAACTTTTTCCATAGGCAGCTGAAGTCGCTTTGACGCAGCTAAAATAATGCGTTCATTCGCCTGGTGCGGGACCAGGAAATCGATTTCTTCAAATGAAACCCCTGAATTTTCAATAGCTCTGAGCGATGCGTTTTCCATGACGCGCACGGCAAATTTGAAAACTTCCTTGCCCTCCATCTTGAGGAAATGCTCACGGGCTTCAACAGTTTCAAGCGTCGCAGGCTTTTCTGTGCCGCCGGCAGGCATATACAGATATTTCCCGCCAGATCCGTCAGATCCCAGGTCAAATCCCAAGAGGCCGCGGTTTTCATCTTCAGAAGGTCCTACGACAACTGCGCCCGAACCGTCTCCAAAGAGAACACAGGTATTGCGGTCCTTAAAGTCTATGATTTTTGACATGATCTCGGTACCGATGACTAAAGCGTGCTTATACATGCCGGAAGCGATAAACCGGTCTGCAATAGCAAGACCGTATAAGAATCCGGAACAGGCGGCTTCAAGATCAAAGGCCGCTGCTTTAGTCGCCCCAATTTTGTCCTGTACTATGCAGGCGGTTGCCGGAAACACCATATCCGGTGTAATAGTCGCGACAACGATCAGATCGATTTGATCTGCGGTTATGCCGGCATTTTTAAGTGCCATCTCTGCGGCTTGGATTGAGAGTGAGGAGTTGGTCTCGTTACCATCGGCAAAGCGTCTCTCAGAGATGCCCGTGCGGGTGCGAATCCACTCATCCGAGGTTTCGACGATCTTTTCCATATCAAAATTGGTCACAATGCGTTCAGGGAGGGCCATGCCGGTTCCGAGAATGCGACTCTTTCGGTTGATCAAAATATCATCTCCAGATGTTAAAACTTGTTATTTATTTCTCGTATTAGTATCTGCTACTAATATATACGATACAACGGCATATGGCAAGTCCCTGGGCGAAAAAAAACAGGCACTCACATTAACGTGCCTGTTCCGGCCTGTGTTTTCAACAGATCCAGCAATTCTTAAATTACGCTTAAGCCTATGTACGTCCCCTGCTTCCTGATCAGCTTTCCTGGGTTTCAGGAGACGCAGATTGTCTTGCCGCCTCGAGATCTTTCCTGCCAAGCTCTTCTCGGATCCGCTCCACTACTTGGCTCTTGACGCAGACCTCAGCGTAGCGTATGGCATTTTTGATAGCCTTCGCGTTCGAGCTGCCGTGGGCTTTGACTATGAGGCCTTCCGTCCCAAGGAACGGTGCTCCGCCATATTCGGTGTAATCCAGCTTCTTCTTGAGCTCCGTAAAGACACCCTTAAGCAGCATGCCGAGCAGCATGTTCTTCTTGGTTTTCATCAGCTGAGCTTTCAGCATGCCGCTGAAACTCGACGCGACGCCCTCGGACAGCTTCAGGATAATATTTCCGGTAAAGCCGTCACAGACAATGACATCACACACCCCATCTGGAATATCCCTGGCTTCAATATTGCCAATAAAGTTGAGATCACTGGCTTTCAGGATTGGATAGGCATCGACAACAAGAATGTTGCCCTTTCCTTCCTCTGTGCCGATGTTCGCTATACCCACTGTAGGATTTTCAATGCCCAGGACATCACGGGCATAAATGGTACCCATGACGGCGAACTCATAGAGGTTATGGGGCTTGCAGTCTGCGTTGGAACCCGCGTCAATCAGAACGCTGAAGCCTTTCGACGTCGGATATGGCAGACAGAGCGCCGGCCTGTCAAGGCCTTTGATTCTGCCGACTTTTAAAAGCCCGCCCGCTAAGAGCGCACCCGTATTGCCTGCAGAAAGGAGCGCGTCGATGCTGCCATTTTTAAGCATTTCAAACCCGACGACCATGGAGGCATCTTTTTTGCTCTTTATGGCTCTGACGGGTTTATCTTCGTTCTCGATTACCTCGCTGGCATGATGGATGATCAACCGATTCGCATCATATTTTAAAGAAGCGAGCTGTGCCTTGATCTGGTCTTCCATGCCAATCAGCACGAGATCTGCACTGATCATGGAGAGGGCTTCTACAGCACCTTTAACGACAGCTTCAGGCGCATGGTCACCGCCCATGGCATCTATTCCAATCCGGATTGTCATACTTAAATCACACTCCCGTCCAGGGCAACAAGGATGAACTTGCCCCTGAATACTTGATCTTGATTGCTGGTGATGTTGATGTGAATAAAATACTCACTGCCTCTGACTCTGACCAGCTCCGCCTTAGCCACCAGTTTCTGACCGGCGATGACCGGTACACGGTATTTAATGTTGGCTATACCGGTCAAAGCGACATGGGCATCAATCACTGCCATAGCTAAAGACTCTGCCATGGCAAAAATGTAATGGCCTTTGACGATCTTGGTTTTTTCAAAGGCGAGGGTTTCATCTGTTTCAAGGACAGAAATGCCACGCTTGTTGAGTTCCAGGTCGATCAGTTCACCCACGATTTCACCGCGCCCAAGGGTTTTTACTTTATCATAATTATCAGTCGCAACCTTACGGACGCGCTCTCTCAGTTCAGGGATGTTCAGCTGCATGCGGTCCAGACGGATGGTCTGAATGCTGACGCCCAACTCTTCGCTGAGCTCCTCATCCGTCAAAAACGGATCCTGGGTCAGAATCTCAGTCAGACGGTTCAAACGCTCCTGTTTTTTATATCTGGCCATAGGGGAATCACTCCATTTGCTGTAGCTTTTAGCGCCTGGTCCTATTATAACATAAATATTCAAGGCTCTATAATAAATGTTGGGGTGGGTAATTCCTCCCCAGCATTATTTTTTTCAAAAAAATAATGCACTTATATCTTTTGCTCCTTAAAATGTTGTTGCTGAGACAATCATTTAGAAAGGGGCTT
>Ga0302241_1000168_pt1 | contig 69348 bp, 66 predicted proteins | sample AAG_UR_Arg_MG_FD_193532 | JGI IMG/M metagenome (GOLD analysis project Ga0302241, IMG submission 193532) | Enriched activated sludge microbial communities from anaerobic digester in WTTP, New Holstein, Wisconsin, United States - AAG_UR_Arg | ecosystem: Engineered > Bioreactor > Anaerobic >... | reverse complement strand
TATGACGTCGTCATAGTTGAGGACCGCGCTGCTTTTGGAAACCCAGTGCGCTTTCCTGAAGCCAGGGAGATTCATGTCCATGAAGACATGGCGGAGGCCATGAAGCTGGCACGAGTCGATTCGAACACGTATATTATCATTGCGACCAAAGACAGTGATGAAAAGGCGCTCAGAGAGGTCATCCGTTCTGACGCCGCCTATATAGGCGTCATAGGCAGCCGGCGCAAAGTAACCATCATTCTGGATCATTTAAGACAGGAAGGTGTGGATGAGGCACTTCTGGAGCGGGTTTACGCGCCAATTGGACTTGATATTGGCGCAGAGACACCGCCAGAAATCGCCATCAGTATTTTGGCTGAAGTGCTTATGGTCATGAAAGAGGCATCAGGAAAATCCATGAAGGAGCTGAGGCCGAGATGAAGCTTGGAATTGAGGAGTTACGCGTATTGGTACGGGGCGCCGGAGACCTTGCAACCGGTGTCATTGCAAAGCTTCATGAATCCGGCTTCAAGGTCGTCGCGGTTGAAATTGCCCAACCAACAGTAATCCGAAGAACGGTTTCCTTTGCTCAAGCGGTTTTTGATGGGGAAACCACTGTAGAAGGCATACGCGCCGTTCGAACAGAATGGCCTGATGTCGAATCTGTTTGGGCAATGAATGCGGTGCCGGTCGTAGTCGATCCAAGATTGGAGGGGCTGAGCAGGATGCGGTTTGACGTGGTTGTCGACGCTATCATTGCTAAGCGCAATCTTGGAACAACCATAGATATGGCGCCCATTGTCATAGGGCTGGGTCCGGGTTTTGAAGCCGGAAAAGATGTCCATGCGGTCATTGAGACCATGCGAGGCCACTATCTCGGCCGCGTCCTATACAATGGTATACCTGAACCGGATACAGCTGTCCCTGGTTTGATTGGTGGCTTTGCCGGCGAGCGCGTCATTCGCGCGCCTAAGGATGGCATATACAAACCTCTTGCCCAAATTGGCGAGCGTATAGAAGAAGGACAGGCTGTGGCGGAAGTGGATGGAGAACCAGCCATAGCAACAATATCAGGCGTATTAAGAGGGCAGCTCAGCGACGGACTGCGTGTGACGAGAGGCTTTAAAGTGGCTGACGTTGATCCCCGCGCTGAAGAAGATCACTGCCTGACAATCTCAGACAAAGCCAGAAGTATTGGCGGAGGTGTATTGGAAGCTGTTTTGCATCTCGCACGAGTTATCTGAAAGAGGACTGGAGTTGCTATAAGAATGAAGATGAACATGAACCTCAATATGATCCAGACCCAAAAACTGATCATGACCGCTGAGCTGAAGCAAGCCATTGAAATTCTTCAGTATAATTCGGTTGAGCTTAAAGAGTTCATTCAGGAAGAGTTGATGACCAATCCGGTGCTTCAGCTGCAATCCCAGGATGAGGCGCCGCTGCCTGCCGTGAATGAAGTTCCAGTGCCCCTGAGCGAGCCGGTTCAGGAAAAAGCTCAAATTAATGATCTGGACAATATAAACTGGAAAGAAGTTTCTCAGGGCATGAGCAGAGAACGGGGTTCAAGTGTGTCAACCGAAGCCAGAGACGACGAGTTTTCCTATGAAAGTTTTCTGCCTGCAAAAGAAAGCCTTTACGATCACTTGGCCTTTCAACTGTGTATGAGCGATCTAAAGGGCATAGACTATGAAGTGGCGCAGTTCCTTCTTGAAAATATTGACAAAAACGGTTACCTGGATCTGCAGACTGATGAGGTGCTTGCTAAATTTCCAATTACGCAGGAGGACTATGAACGGATCCTGGCAGTTATCCAAACCTTTGATCCACTGGGCGTCGGCGCCAGGAACCTCGCAGAATGCCTTAAGATTCAATTGCTGGCTAACGGGAGTGAACTGCACCTACTCGCAGCTGAAATCATAGAATTTTATCTTCATGATCTCGCCAACAATAGGATTCAAAACATAGCTAAAGCTTTGAGCGCTTCTCTTGAAAAAGTTCAGAACGCCTGTGATCTGGTAAGAGGCCTTGAGCCCAAACCAGGGCGCGCGTTTTCTTCTGATGACGAGACCAGATATGTGGTTCCGGATGTCGTGATCACTAAAAATGAAGGTGAATACGTGATCCTGGTCAGCGACTCGACCGCGCCAAAGCTATATATCAACGATTTTTACAGGCGTATTCTGGAAAGTGATCAGCAAAGCGCTGCCTCGGATTATATAAGTAAAAAACTCAGTTCGGCTATGAAACTGATCAAGAGCATCGAACAGCGCCGAAACACCATTTATAGAGTGGTTGAATCCATTTTGGAGGTACAATCGGATTTTTTCGAGAAAGGTCCTATGTACTTGAAGACCTTGACGCTAAAAGATATAGCTGAGCGGATTGGCGTTCATGAATCCACAGTCAGCCGGGCAGTCAGCGGAAAGTATATTCAGTGTCCTCATGGGCTCTACGAGATCAAGTATTTCTTTCAGAGCGGTGTCTCCAGTGAGATGGGGGAGAGTGTCTCCTCTGAGTCCATAAAAAAAATAATGAAAGAGCTGGTGGATAGGGAAGACCCAAAAAAGCCGCTTAGTGACCAACAATTGATGGAAGAGCTTAATCAAATTGGGATTATAATTTCCAGGCGAACCGTCGCAAAATATAGAGATGAACTTCTAATTCCGTCCTCATCAAAGCGCAAGCGTTTTTGACATCTAAGCCACTTTGTTAAAAGTACATTAATCTAAACATAATCACCAGAATATGGGTTGCATCATCCACTCAATGTGTTAAAATAAGTTGAGTGGATATTTTTTTTATAACATAGGGACAAAAAAAGAGCGCGAGGACTTTTTAAGTCCCGCAAAATTGAAGTTGGAGGTGTCTATGTTTTCAAATCACGCTTCCGAAGATGAAATGATGCGTTTGTCAGAAGTTGCGGCCATGCTGAGAAGCGCTGCCCCGGAACTGGTGGAAGCATTAGCGTCGCGTTACAGGATTCTGAGTCTGCTTCAAGATCATCAGCCTATAGGGAGAAGAAACCTTTCAACTCAGCTGGGCTTGACAGAACGTGTTGCCCGAAAAGAAGCCTTGATTTTGAAAGAACAGGGTCTGGTTGATTTTTCGCTTGAGGGCATGTATCTGACGAAAAAAGGGTACGACATCTATGAACTTCTGAAAAGGTATTTTCAGAACCGCTCAGGTCTTATTGAGTTGGCGCAGCTATTGGAAAAAAAGCTTGGTATTAGAAAAGTCATATTAGCACCGTCTCAGGAGTCTCAAGATGAAGCTGCAGCCCAAAAAGAGCTTGGGAAGGCGGCAGCGCATTATCTTAAAAAAGTGATTCAGAGTGACAGTATCATTGGGATTACCGGAGGTACAACCGTTCAAAGTGTTATTGACAATTACCGGCATGAAAAAGAAGTTTTTCCGAACGCCATGATTCTCCCTGCCCGCGGCGGAGTTGGCAATCGCGCAGAATATCAGGCAAATACCCTGGTTGAGCGCTTTGCGAACAGTTTGGGATGTCAGTATAAACTTTTGTTCACACCGGATATACTTTCCAGAGATACTATCAGCAGTCTAAAAAATGAACCTGAAATCAGGGAGTTAATGTCGCTGATCGAAAAAATTACCGTACTTTTATTTGGTATTGGTGATGCTTTAACAATGGCTAATCGTCGTGGTTTAAATCAAGAAGAAATTGGTATCATTAAGAGTAGGGGCGCAGTTGCAGAAGCCTTTGGACATTACTTTAACCGTGAGGGCGAGATTGTGTATGAGATCAGCACTATCGGCATAACCCTTGAGCGGTTCAGAGCCATACAGAGCCCCGTGGCTGTTGCCGGCGGGCTGGGAAAAAAGGACGCTATAGTTTCTGTATGTAAACTGCATTCGGGGCTGATTCTGGTCACGGATGAAGCAGTAGCAAGAGCAATTCTAAATGACACAAAATAACTTACACTCAAGGAGGATGAACTATGAGAAAGACAAGGGTAGCAATTAATGGTTTTGGAAGAATTGGAAGAAATACATTTAGAATTTATGCAGGATTGAAAGATCCAAATTTTGAAATTGTCCTGATTAACGGACCAAAAGACGCTGCTTCCCAAGCACATCTTTTGAAGTATGATACGCTTTTTGGAAAATTTGACGGCGAAGTCTATGCTGAAGGCAGCAGTTTGTTCGTCAATGGCAAGGAAGTTAAAATTACATCTGAAAGAAAGCTCGAAAATATGCCGTGGGCGGAGCATGACATTGATGTTGTCATTGAAGCCTCAGGTGCCTTTAGAACAGGCGAAGAGCTTGCCAAGCACATTGAGCGCGGCGCGAAGAAAGTCCTCCTGACTGCCCCGGGGAAAAAAGAGGACATCACCATTGTCATGGGTGTCAATGAAGGTCTTTACGATCCTTCAAAGCATCACATTGTCTCCAATGCTTCCTGCACGACGAACTGCCTCGCGCCGTTCGCCAAAGTGCTCCTTGAGAATTTTGGCATAGTCAAGGGCTTGATGACGACTATTCACTCTTATACAAATGATCAGCGAATCCTGGACGGTTCTCACAGTGACCTCCGTCGTGCCCGCGCCGCAGCGGAAAACATCATTCCAACCTCAACCGGCGCTGCTCAGGCTGTTGCACTGGTCATTCCAGAGCTGAAAGGCAAATTCAATGGATTCTCGCTTCGCGTGCCTACACCTACAGTCTCAATTGTTGATATGGTTGTCGAGACGGAGAAGAAAGTTACAGCTGAAGAAGTTAACGCAGTATTGAAAGCGGCTTCGGAAGGCCCTCTCAAAGGGATCCTCGGATTTTCTGATGAACCGCTAGTCTCCATGGACTACAAAATGGATGAGAGATCCTCTATTATTGATGGCCTTTCGACTATGGTCATTGGCGACAACATGCTGAAAGTCGTTTCCTGGTATGATAATGAGTGGGGTTATTCAGCTCGCGTCGTAGACCTGGTGTCCTACATGGTTGGTAAAGGGATCTAAGCTTAAACGATTTGAATCGAACTCCGGACCGGAGAAGTGGTATTCGTGCGAAGGCGCATTGGATCCTCAGCCGGTCCGGGTTTTTCATAATAATGGGAATGTGGCAGATCATGCCATACCAAGCATATTGTGGAGCAAATGCTTTGCATTGAGGGGTTTGGAATTATTTTTGTTTAGAGAGGGAGGATGCTTAATATGGTGTACAATAAGAAAAGTGTTGAGGATCTCAGTGTTAAAGACAAGCGTGTCCTGGTTCGGGTAGATTTCAACGTACCATTAAAAGAAGGCGTTATAACTGACGAAAGCAGAATAACCGGCGCGTTGCCAACGATCCGCTACCTGATGGAAAATGGCGCAAAGGTAATCCTGTGTTCACATCTTGGAAAGCCTAAAGGAGACAATCTCGCTGCATTTTCACTGGCACCTGTTGCAAAGCGTTTGTCAGAGATTTTGGGTATTCCTGTAGGATTCCCAGCTGAAATGGAAGTTGTTGGGCCTAAAGCACTGGCAGCGGTGGAGGGTATGAAATCAGGTGATGTCATACTGCTTGAAAATACACGTTTCAGAAGTGAAGAAACCAAGAATGGTGAAGCCTTTTCCAAAGACTTAGCCTCTATTGCTGATTTATATGTCAACGACGCCTTTGGATCCGCACACCGTGCGCATTCTTCCACGGTGGGGGTCACTGAATTTGTAGATGAATCTGTTTGTGGTTATTTGATTGAAAAAGAGCTGAAGTATCTTGGAGCAGCAGTGACACAGCCGGTTAGGCCGCTAGTCGCTATTCTCGGCGGTGCCAAGGTTTCAGATAAGATCGAAGTCATCCGCAATCTTCTTGAAAAAGTCGACGCGCTGATTATTGGCGGCGGCATGGCGTACACATTCTTGAAAGCACAAGGATATAATATCGGGACTTCTTTGCTTGAAACTGATAAAATGGAATATGCCCTCGAAATGATCGAGAAAGCAAAGGCAAAAGGCGTTGAGCTGCTTCTTCCTGTCGACCACGTTTATGCGGACGCATTTTCCGCTGACGCCGTACCTCAGGTTTCAAGCGACGCTGAAATCCCAGAGGGCTTTATGGGGCTTGATATTGGTCCTAAGACTGTCGAAAATTTCAAGCGCGTCATTACCGGCGCGAAAACTGTGGTCTGGAATGGACCAATGGGCGTATTCGAATTCAAGTCTTTTGCGACGGGGACCTTTGAAGTTGCTAATGCATTGGCGCAGTCAGATGCGATCACCGTCATAGGTGGTGGGGACAGCGCGGCTGCGGTCAATCAATTAGGCTTCGGGGACAAAATGACCCACATTTCCACGGGAGGCGGCGCTTCGCTGGAGTTCCTCGAAGGAAAAGAGCTGCCGGGTATTGCGGCACTTGATGATCGAAACGCTTAAAAATCAGGAGGACATTCATGCGAAAACCTATTATCGCAGGTAATTGGAAAATGCACATGAACATGACAAGCGGCAGTGACTTTATTAGAGAAGTTGCCGCGGAACTCGGCGAAACTGAAGTCGAAGTGGTGCTTTGTGTGCCGTTTACATTAATTCAGCCGCTAAGAGCCTCGGCAGAGGGAACACCAATCAAAATTGCTGCGCAAAATATGCATTTTGAGGATTCGGGCGCCTACACCGGAGAAATCTCAGCGGAGATGCTGAAAGAAGCCGGAGCCACCTATGTGGTCATAGGTCACTCAGAGCGGCGGCAGTACTTCAATGAAACAGATGAAACTGTCAATCTTAAGCTCAAAAAAGCCCATAAAGCAGGACTTCTGCCTATTGTCTGCTGCGGCGAAACTCTGGAAGAACGTGAAGCGGGGAGCACTGAAGCGGTTGTCCGTCGTCAGGTTAACGCAGCGTTTGAAGGGATCTCGTCAGAGCAGGCTGTGAAAACAGTCATTGCCTATGAACCGGTATGGGCGATTGGCACAGGCAGGACCGCCACGGCTGCTCAGGCTCAGGAGGTCATTGGTTTTATCAGAGGCCTTGTTGAGGCGAAATATGGCGACGTAATTTCTGAGGAAGTCCGGATCCAATATGGCGGCAGCGTTAAGCCGGACAACATTGAAGAGATCATGAATGAAGTCGACATTGACGGCGCTTTGGTGGGTGGCGCAAGTCTCAAGGCGGACAGTTTTCTCTCTCTTGTCAACTTTTAAGGAGATGTGCCATGGAATCAATTAAATCACCTGTTATGCTGATTGTTCTAGATGGTTGGGGATACAATCAGAATTTGGAAGGCAATGCCATTGAAGCTGCCAAAACCCCCGTTTTCAACCGTCTGGTGAAGAGCAGACCCCATGTACTAGTGGGGGCCAGCGGTATGGATGTCGGTCTGCCGGATGGGCAAATGGGCAATTCAGAAGTCGGGCACCTGAACATTGGCGCCGGAAGAATTGTTTACCAGGAACTGACAAGAATAACCAAGTCCATCAAAGACGGCGACTTTTATGAGAATTCTGCCTTGGCCGGTGCAGTGGACAATGCAATGAAGACCGGCGGCAAGCTCCACTTGCTGGGATTGGTTTCTGACGGCGGCGTCCATAGTCATCTTGAACATTTAAAGGCTCTGGTGGATCTCGCGTCAGGAAGAGGGCTGGACAAAGTCTTCATTCATGCGTTTCTGGATGGGAGGGATACCTCTCCAACCAGCGGGCTGCGATTTGTGGAAGAGCTTGAGGGACATTTAGCGCCGGCACAAGGAAATGTTAAAGGTAAAATTGCTACAGTCAGCGGCCGCTACTATGCTATGGATCGCGACAAGCGCTGGGAGCGGGTGGAACGAGCCTACAACGCCTTGGTCCACGGTGAAGGTCACAGTGCTGTAAGCGCACTGCAGGCAATAAAGGATTCTTATGCCAAAGAGGTATTGGATGAATTTGTCGAGCCGGTCGTCATACAGGAAAACGGCAAACCGGTCGCTCAGATTCAGGAAGGGGATTCTGTAATCTTCTTCAATTTCAGACCGGATCGCGCAAGGGAAATAACTCGCGCGCTGGTGGATCCGACTTTTGACGGCTTCAATCACCAATACTTCCCACTCCACTATGTGTGTATGACGCAATACGACATCACTATGCCAAATGTCAACGTAGCCTATGCGCCTCAGGACATTAACAATACACTGGGCGAGTATCTGGGTGCCCTGGGCAAGCGGCAGCTCAGAATAGCTGAAACTGAAAAATATGCCCATGTCACCTTTTTCTTTAATGGTGGTGTTGAGGCCCCGAATCCTGGGGAGGATCGCAAATTGATTCCTTCGCCAAAAGTCGCGACTTATGATCTCAAACCTGAGATGAGTGCACCGGAGGTGACGGAGGGTGTCTTGGAAGCCCTGGACAGCCATCAGTATGATTTGATAGTTCTAAATTTTGCTAATCCTGACATGGTAGGTCACACCGGTGATTTCGATGCTGCCGTCAAGGCTGTCGAAACCGTGGACCAGTGTCTGGGCAGGATTCTGGAAAAGCTGGAGGCATTGAAAGGCAGCGCAATTGTCACAGCAGACCACGGCAATGCAGAAATGATGATTGATTACGAAACCCATGAAAATTTTACAGCGCATACGACCAATCCGGTACCGTGCATTTTAATTACCCAAAGTGACAAAAAACTCCGCAGCGGCGGCAAACTCTGCGATTTGGCACCGACGCTTCTGGAACTGATGGGCCTTGACAAGCCTGAAGAAATGACAGGCATAAGCCTGATAGAAAATTAATTGGAGGGATTTTTATTATGTCAACCATAATGGACATTTATGCCAGAGAAATTCTCGATTCACGAGGCAACCCAACCATTGAGGTCGAAGTTTACCTCGAAGACGGCACTATGGAACGCGCAGGTATTCCATCAGGCGCTTCCACAGGCGCTTTCGAAGCTGTTGAACTCCGTGACGGCGATAAGTCCCGCTACCTTGGGAAAGGTGTTTTAACGGCCGTCAACAACGTCAATGAGATCATTGCACCTGAATTGATTGGCATGAGTGCCTTTGACCAGACTGAAATCGACCGCATCCTTCTTGAGCTGGATGGAACGCCTAATAAAGCCAAACTCGGTGCGAATGCCATCCTGGGTGTCTCTATGGCAGTAGCCAGAGCCGCTGCGAAGTCCCTTGGCCTTCCGCTTTATCAGTATCTTGGCGGCGTCAACGCAAAAACCCTTCCGGTTCCTATGATGAATATTCTCAATGGCGGTTCCCACGCGGACAATAACGTGGATATTCAAGAATTTATGGTTATGCCGGTCAGCGCTAAGAGCTTTGTCGAAGCTGTTCGTATGGGCGCAGAAATCTATCACGCTCTGAAGTCAGTACTCAAGTCAAAAGGCCTGGCGACGGGTGTAGGTGATGAGGGCGGATTTGCGCCTAACCTGGCATCCAATGAAGAAGCGATTAAAGTTATTTTGGAAGCCGTCGAAAAAGCTGGCTACAAGCCTGGCGAAGATATCCGTCTTGCTATAGACGCAGCAGCGTCAGAATTCTACAATAAAGAAAAGGGCAAATATGAGCTTTCTGGCGAAGGCGTCGAAATGACTTCTGAAGAACTCGTCAATTACTATGCCGGACTCGTCGAAAAATATCCTATCATCTCAATCGAAGACGGTTTTGATGAAGAGGATTGGGCGGGCTGGAAGCTGATGACGGACACGCTGGGCAGTAAAATCCAGATCGTTGGTGATGACCTCTTCGTTACAAATGTTGAGCGTCTCTCTCGCGGTATTGAGAGCAATACTGCCAACAGCATTCTCGTTAAGCTGAACCAGATCGGTTCCATCACAGAAACTTTGGACACTGTTGAAATGGCGAAACGCGCCGGTTATACTGCGGTCATTTCTCACCGCTCCGGCGAGACTTCTGATTCCACCATTGCAGACGTGGCTGTCGCTCTCAACGCAGGTCAAATTAAAACTGGCGCGCCTGCCAGAATAGACCGTGTTGAGAAGTACAACCAATTGATCCGCATTGAAGAAATGCTGGGCGAGTCTGCTAAATACGCAGGACTCAGCGCTTTCTACAATCTAAAATAATTAAAATCCTCAGCGAAGTGTCAGAAGAGTGAGAGGGGGGAAATTGGTGTCGAGAAGCCTGAAGGCCACCCGCACCATTTTCCTTCCTTTTCTTTCGGCTAAGATTTTATAAAATGCAAGTTGGTTAACAATGTGTTGCAATTTCAACAAATAGTTCAGTTTTCACCGAAAGTTTCTAAATATACAATATACAAATCCAGTTGATTTAACAAAATCACTATGTTAGAATAATCCATGGTAAACAACTCATTGAGGAGGAAATAATTAATGGATACATTTGTGATGATCATCGTCGTAATCGCATCACTCGTCCTGATCGCAAGCGTACTGCTGCATTCAGGAAAAAGCGCAGGCCTTTCAGGATCAATCGCCGGCGGCGCAGAGCAGTTGTTCGGAAAGCAAAAAGGCAGAGCTTATGACGATTTATTAGACAAAATTACCAAAATTGCAGCGATCGCATTCATTTTATGTACGCTTCTGCTCGTCTATCTTCAGGGCAGATAAAATAAAATCATCACACTTTTAAGGAGGAGACAGATTTGAGTTTCAGCTTGATTTACGCAGCACCGGTTGCAGGACTCCTTGCTCTGGCGTTTGCTTACTACCTCGTTTCTGCAAAGATCAACACGGTCAATGTGGGAACCGAGCGTATGAAGGAAATTTCCTCATACATTCACGACGGTGCCATGGCGTTCTTGAGAAGAGAATACAAGACGCTGGTCATCTTCGCCGCGGTTTTATTCGTCATTATTTCAATTGGCATCAACTGGCAAACAGGTGTGTCCTTCCTTGTAGGTGCATTCTTTTCTGCACTTGCAGGTTTTATTGGCATGCAGGTCGCTACCAAGGCGAACGTTCGTACTGCGAATGCCGCTAAGGAAAGCGGCATGAACCGTGCATTATCCGTTGCTTTTTCCGGTGGCGCAGTCATGGGGATGTCCGTTGTCGGACTCGGTATTATAGGCGTTACAGTTCTTTATTTGATCTTCAGAGACGGTACCATCATTACCGGTTTTGGTCTTGGTGCATCCTCAATCGCGCTCTTTGGCCGTGTAGGCGGCGGGATCTATACAAAAGCGGCTGACGTCGGTGCTGACCTCGTTGGTAAAGTTGAAGCCGGCATACCTGAGGATGACCCAAGAAACCCTGCGGTTATCGCAGACAACGTTGGTGACAACGTTGGTGACGTCGCTGGTATGGGCGCTGACCTCTTCGAGTCCTATGTCGGTTCCATTATCGCTGCTGTAACCCTTGGCTTTGTTCTTTACAGCGAGCCGGGTATTCTTTATCCAATCGCACTTTCAACAGTGGGTATAATTGCGTCTATCATCGCAACCTTCTTCGTCAAAGGCGACGAGAAGTCAAATCCTCACAAAGCGCTTAAAATGAGCACTTATGTCAGCTCGGGCATCGTTATCATTGCGTCATTTGTTCTCTCCAATATGGCGTTTGGCAATATGAACGCTGCTTTCGCCGTCGTTGCTGGCCTGATCGCTGGTACCCTGATCGGTCAAGTCACTGAGATTTACACCTCCGGTGATTACAAGTCCGTTAAGAAAATTGCGGCTCAGTCCATGACGGGCCCTGCTACGACGATCATCAGCGGTCTCGCTGTCGGTATGTATTCCACAGCAGTGCCAATCATCCTGATCGCACTTGCGACTTTGGTTTCCTACAAGTTCATGGGCCTTTACGGCATCGCGCTTGCAGCTGTCGGAATGCTTTCTACAACTGGCATTACGGTTGCAGTCGACGCTTACGGTCCTATTGCGGACAACGCTGGCGGTATCGCGGAAATGTGCGATTTGCCTAAAGAAGTCCGTAAGATCACGGATAAACTTGACGCGGTGGGCAACACGACTGCAGCCATCGGCAAAGGTTTTGCCATTGGATCTGCTGCTCTGACGGCACTCGCTCTCTTCGCTTCTTTTGCTACTGCGGCACAGATCGAAAAGATCGACATCCTCAATCCAAATGTCGTAGTGGGTCTTTTCATTGGCGGCATGCTGCCGTTCCTGTTCTCTGCAATGACTATGGAATCCGTTGGTAAGGCTGCTTATGAAATGATCGAAGAAGTTCGCCGCCAGTTCCGCGAAATTCCAGGCATCATGGAAGGCAAAGCGGTTCCTGAGTACGCCAAGTGCGTTGACATTTCAACGGCTGCGGCCCTTAAAGAAATGATGATTCCAGGACTTATGGCGGTTATTTCTCCAATTGCCATGGGTCTGATCCTTGGCGTTGAGGCTCTTGGCGGCATGCTTGCCGGCGCACTCGTCACAGGCGTTCTCATGGCGATTTTCATGGCCAATGCAGGCGGCGCATGGGACAATGCGAAGAAATACATTGAAGAAGGCCACCACGGCGGCAAAGGCAGCGAGCCACACAAGGCAGCAGTCGTTGGCGACACGGTAGGCGATCCGTTCAAGGATACGTCCGGTCCTTCCATCAACATCCTGATCAAGCTGATGACAATCGTTGCGCTCGTATTCGCGCCTGTCTTCATCCAATTCGGATCACTGCTCTAATATTGTGTGATTATGACCCCTCCGGCGCTGTGAAGTGTCCGGAGGGGTTTTTAGTTTCTTTTGCCGATGGTTAGGGTATATAAACAATAATTTAGCGCTTAATGACTTGCGCGAAAATTCCACTGTCGACTCCAACCAGATGATCCCCTAACAGGAGGTTTCCCATGAAAGACCGAATTCTCGACGCCATAGAAAACCACTATAAACAGCCTGTCTTTGATTATGTTCTTGAAGAATATCTGGAAGTCAGCGCCCAGAACAAGGGCCTGTTCTATAGCGCCCTTGAGGAAATGGCCGCGGCGGGTACCATAGTGGCTACCAAGAAGAAAAAATACGGAACTCCGGAAATGTTTGACATGACCATAGGCAAGGTCGACATTGCCCAGCGCGGCTTTGGCTTCCTTATGGTGCCCGGAGAGAAGGGCAATGATATCTTCCTCCCTGAGCCTGAGCTGGAAGGCGTATTCCAGGGTGACACTCTCCTGGTCAAAATAACAAAGCGCTCTGCCGATGGTCGCCGCCGCGAAGGCGCCGTGGTTAAAGTTCTCTCCAGGGGGGCCACACAAGTAGTCGGAACCTTTAAGCTGTACAAGAAGTATGGCCTGGTCGAGCCTCAGGATCCCAAGGTTGGAACGAACTTCTATGTCCATCTCGCGAATACCGGGCAAGCTATGGACGGAGACATGGTCGTGCTGAAAGTCACCGACTGGCCTAAGGGCTCCAAGATTCCCGGCGGCACCATAGTTGAAGTCCTGGGTAAAAAAGGCGATCCATACGTGGACATTCTTTCTGTCATTCGCAAGTTTAATCTGCCTGAAGCTTTTCCGCCTGCGGTTGAAGCTGAAGCGGCTTCCTTCCCGGAAGAGTTGGATCCTTTAGAACTTGAGCGGCGTAGTGATCTCAGGGAGGAACTCGTTATCACCATTGACGGCGCGGATGCCAAAGACCTGGATGACGCGATCTCCATTGACACCCTTGAAAACGGCAACCTGGTTCTCGGCGTCCATATCGCGGACGTCACCCACTATGTCAAAGAAGGGTCTGAACTGGATCGGGACGCCTTTGACCGCGGAACGTCCGTCTATATGGTGGACAAGGTCGTGCCAATGCTTCCAAAACGTCTCTCCAACGGCCTTTGCAGCCTGCACCCGGATGTGGACAGATTTACCCTTAGCGTGGATATGGAGATTACGCCAACAGGGGAAGTGGTCAAGCATGAGATTTATGAGTCGGTCATTCGTTCGAAATACCGGATGATCTACACAGACGTCTCAGATCTTCTGGAAGACAAGGCTGTGCCGGAAATAGTCGAAAAGTATAAGGACCTGTTGCCTGAACTGAAGCTCTATGAAGCCCTTGCGAAAATCCTTCGAAAACGTAGAATGGACCGCGGTGCTGTGGACTTCAACTTTGCCGAAGGCAAAGTTATTACGGATGAAAATGGCAAAGCCATTGATGTCATACTGGATGAGCGCCGCGTGGCCAACCGCATGATTGAGGAATTCATGCTGATCGCCAACGAAACGGTAGCGGAACACTACAACCGAATGGACTTTCCGTTTGTCTACCGGATCCACGAAGATCCGGATGAAGAGAAGATTGAAACCTTTATAAAATATCTCTACAATCTTGGCGTGAAAGTTAAGATTGGGAAAGATGGCATTGAGCCCAAAACCGTTCAGCAGATTCTGGAGCAGATCGAGGGGCATAAGGAAGAGCACGTGGTCAACAAGCTGATGCTCAGATCCCTCAAGCAGGCGAAATATTCCCCGCTCAATGAAGGTCATTTTGGTCTGGCTGCGGAATATTACTGTCACTTCACGTCACCAATCCGCCGCTATCCGGATCTCCAGATCCACCGGATCATTAAGGAGTCTTTAAATGGCAAGCTCTCAGAGCGCCGGATCGCCTCCCTCAGACGCATTGTTGAAGAAGCGGCCATTCAGTCCTCCGAGCGTGAGCGTGTGGCTGAGCAGGCCGAGCGTGACGCAGATGACATGAAAAAAGCGGAATATATGGCCAATCATGTTGGAGAAATCTTCAGCGGACTGATCTCCTCTGTCCTCAGCTTTGGCTTTTTCGTCGAGATGCCGAACACTGTAGAGGGGTTAGTTCATATGTCGAGTCTTGAAATCATGGACGACTTCGATTATGATGAGAAAAGTATGGCCCTGGTCGGCATGAGAAGCAGAAAGCGCTTCAGCATAGGCGACCTGGTTGAGGTCAAGCTGGTCCGCGTGGATGTAGATCAGCGCCAGGTGGATTTTCAGTATCTCCAACATCTTGAAGCAAAGGAAAAGTAGACAATGTATAAATTGATCGTAACAGATATGGATGGCACACTGCTAAATTCTGATAAACAGGTGTCGCCTGAGACTTTAGAAGCATTACAGGCTTTGATGCGCACCGGCGCCCGGTTCACTCTGGCGACGGGCCGGATTTACCGCGCCGCCAAGCGTTATGCGGATCAGATTGGCATCACGACGCCGCTGATCTGCTGCAATGGCGCTGTCATTGTGGATCCCGTCACGGATGAGCTGCTGTATGGGGCGCCTATTCCGGTGACCATCGGCAGACAAGTTCTGGAGATTGCGCGGCGTTACGACGTCTATTTCCACCTCTATGACAAGGAAACGATTTACAGCGAGCGTATGGAGAAGCTGATCGCTTATTTTCAGCGGATCTCAAAGGACCATCCGCCGGAGCACCGTGTTCGGACGGAGCTGGTGCCGGACGCGCTGGCGCTCTTTGAGCAGAAGAACATTTACAAAATTGGCTTTCACTTTGACAACTCGGAGCGCTCGGCTGAGATGCGCCGGGAGATTGAGGCCATTGAAGGGATCACGGGCTATAAGTCCCTGGATACCATTTATGATGTGCTTTTGACTGGCGTCAACAAAGGGACGGCACTGGCGCGGCTGTGCGGGATTTTGGGCGTCAGTCGTGAAGAGGTCATGGCCTTCGGGGACAACGAAAATGACCTGGAGATGCTGGAATACGCCGGCATGGGTGTGGCCATGGCCAACGCGGAGGCGTTTGTCCACGATGTGGCGGATCACGTCACGGCGTCAAATGATGAGGAAGGTGTACTGCGGGCCCTCGAAGCGGTGTTTAAGTGGGCGTAGGCTTCTGCTTCAATGACCATGTCCAAAGGATTTTGCCGATGGTCATGGTCATTCAAGCGCTGAAGGCGGAAGTCAGTTGTTGTAGGAGCTGCAGGTGGATTGGTTCAGGCAAGCGCGAGCCACTTGACGAGAACGCCTGTTCGTGATATTCTTAGAAGGATGAAAAGGTAAGAAGGTGAGAAGCATGGCGGAACGACAAAAAAGCACGGGGCAACAGAAACCGGAGCGTCCTGAAAAGACGGTCGCGCAAAATCGAAAGGCCAGACATGAATACTTCATAGAGGAAACTTTTGAGGCAGGTGTGGTTCTGACCGGCACTGAGGTCAAGTCGATCCGCATGGGACGCGCCAGTATGAGCGACGCTTATGCCGAGGTCAAGGACGGCGAAGTCTTCGTGAACAACCTTCACATCAGTCCTTACGAAATGGGCAATGTCTTCAATGTGGATCCGCTTCGTTCACGTAAACTGCTTCTGAACAAGAAGGAGATTTCGAGACTGACCGGCTACATTCAACAAAAGGGCTATACTTTGATTCCGCTGCGACTCTACTTGAGCAGCAAAAATCTGGTCAAGCTTGAACTCGCGGTTGCAAGGGGCAAAAAGCTGTATGACAAGCGGGATTCCATTGCGAAGCGGGATTCAGAGCGCAACATTCAGAAAGAGCTGAGGGAACGGCAGAAGTACTAGGGTAAGTGAACAAAGGCAAGTGCTTTAGGTTAAGTGCATTGAGAGATGTTAGAAGGCATTTGAGAGCGACTCTCTGAAATGCGGTTGGAATACGTTGATCCTGCGGGCTTTGTGCTATTTGCGCAAAGTGCTGCTGATCCCATATCATGGGGGCGTATTGGTTTCGACAGGGGTTTAGAGTCATTGGAAGCGAGCCGTGTTTCCTGACCTGGGGTACACGTTAAAGAACTGGGTCACCTTAAATTAAACGCAAACAAAAATTACGCTTTAGCAGCTTAGTCTGCTCGTCAGCCCGAGGTAGCCTACGCCCCCGGGGTCTGACGTCATATCGTGGGGAACAGCTCTTAAGGATGCTTCGACTCTAGAGCGGTATAATTGAAGATCGCCTGACCTCAATCCGGTCACCAGGAGTGAGTGATGGCTAAATTTAAATAGGTGACTGCGCTCGGAGAAACTGATGGCAAAGGGCTTTTGGACAGGGGTTCGACTCCCCTCGCCTCCACCAAGAAAGGCGGTCAAGAAAGCTAACATGGCATCAATGCCACTGTTATCAAGCTTTCTTGGCCTTTTTACTTTCAAAATAATAATGCTCAAAAGTGAGCTAACATTTAACCTTTGGGGGGAGTTGAACTCTTGCCCAGAGGTTTTTTAGATTTTAGGAAGATATTGGTTGATTCGCATTTAGTGGTGTATAATACAGGTAGAACAAATTTAATCAGTATCAAATTCATTAGTTTATCTTCGTGAACATATGTAGAAAGCTGAATTAGGGCAAAGTACTTGTTTAATGAGAGGAGGTTTTTTGATGGAAAGAAATAGTTTTTTTAGATTTATTGCAAAGTTAGTAATTTCAGCTCTCATGTTGGCTTTAGCTTATAAAGTTGGAGATCAACTAAGTAGAAGCATAAAAAATAAAATCGATCAAAGGAGCAGCTACGATGAGTGATAATTGGTTTGATATATTTTTAAAAAAAGTGGACGAGGAAATTGAAGCCATGGCTACAGCAAATATAATGATTATTGGAAAGACGGGTGTTGGTAAAAGCACGCTTATAAATAATGTGTTTAGAGAGAGACTTGTTGAAACAGGTATTGGTAAGCCTGTTACTCAGCATCTTAGTAAAATAACAAAGCCAGGCGTTCCACTAACCATCTATGATACAAAAGGTCTTGAACTTGATGCCACGGTTCAAGAAGAAATCAAGAAAGAAATTATTGAACAAATAGATAGTATGCTACAGAAAAAGAATGTAAAAGATTTTATTCATGTTGCTTGGTATTGTATAAACTCAAATTCTAATAGGATAGAAGACTTTGAAATTGAGTGGATTCAAGAGTTCTCTAAAAAATTACCAGTTATTTTAATCATGACTCAATGTATGGGTACAAAACATAAAGAATTCGAAAGCTATATTCGTAATTTGAATTTACCAATAATAAATGTAGTTCCAACACTAGCTGAGGAGATTGAGATAAGTGATGAAATCAAAATCCCTGCTTTTGGGCTAAAAAAACTAGTGGACATTACATATGGTTGCATAGATGAAGCTGCTCAGAAAGCCTTCATAAATGCCCAGATGGTAGATCTTGAAAGAAAAGTTCTTGCAGCTAGATTAGCAGTTATACCTTACGTTGCAACTAATTTTGCTACTGGCTTTACACCGATCCCATTTTCAGATGTAGCAATTCTAGTTCCAAGTCAAATAGGAATGATTGCTCATTTAACCGTAATTTTTGGTTTGAATTTTGATAAGGCCTTTATTTCGTCAATTGTGACAGCAGTAGGCGGTGTGGGTAGTGCTACGTTAATTGGTAAGACTATTGTTGCTAATGCATTGAAGTTTATACCTGGGATTGGTACAGTTGCCGGAGGAGCAATTAGTGGAACCACCGCTGCCATTTTGACTGCAGCGCTTGGATTTGCTTATATCGAAGTAATGAATAAAATTGCTATAAAAGTCTACAACGGTCACAAGGTAGACAACAGTGAAATAATTGACATGATGAAAAGAGCTTACGAAGAACAATTGAAAAAAGGCAAAAGTATCATTGCAGATATGGATATAAACTAGAATTACAGTTCAGTAAGTATTCAACGTTTTAAAATCAAACGGCAAGTTTTAGGTTAGCTCATTAACCTATATACTTGTCGTTTTTTTTATGCCCAAAAACAGAAAGTGAGGAAAAGAAATGGCTAAATTTTTTATGTATGATTCTGAATTACAGGAGCTTGAGCAGTTGATGATGCTAGTTCCCAATTTTTCGCCAAGGAAAAGCGGTATAGTTATAATCAGAGAAATTGTAAATAACGATGAACAAGTTCGAGTTCAAATAGCTCTGCCATACTTAATAAACCAGTTGGGGAGCGGAAGTCCTATTAGTGGTGTTGAAGGATACTATCAAAGCGTCATTGCAAATTGCTTTCATGAGTGTAAGTTTTATCGTTTCAGAAGTCGATTAGAGTATTTGATTAGAACCTGTTCGGGTCATTTTTTCACAAGTCCAACACAGAAAGCAAGATTTGATTCTGTTTGTAGACTGCAAGAAATTCCAGTTGGAAATAAAAGTCCAATCCACCTTGCTGTTTTATTTCTGCTAACAGTAGATGATAAACTCTGGTCTGCAGCTAAGGATCATGTTTATGCTGATAGTTTTGATTTTAAGAAAATGAATTTAAGCGGCATCAACACTGATGGCTATGCCATCTACCAAATGGCAAAGACCATCTACACGGCAAAAGAATACATCAGATTGGATGAAATAGCTGATAAGTTTTTAATCGGTGATCAGGCATTTAAAGCAATCATTCATTCAATACTCATAGCTAAATACGGAGCGCCAGTTCTCCAAGTAAAGTTCAAGTAAGCCACCTTCTACAAATCAAAATGTAGGATGTGGCTTTTTTATTGTCACAAAATGAAATGGAGGGATAGGAAATGTACATTACAATTAAGAAATCAAACAACATCGATGAGAAGTCTATAGAAGCTTGGTTTCCCGTTGAAGAAGAAAAGTTTAGTAAAATCTGCGAGGAGCTTGGAATAATTGTTTCAACAAATGCCAATTGTTATATTGTCGATTCAAATGACAGCGATTTGATTAGTGTCATTAAAGAAAGATACTGCAACGTTGATGAACTGAACTTTCTAGTAAAGAGGCTAGATAGCTTTGATGCAAAAGAAAAGAACACTTTCTTTGCTTCTGCTGTTGCCACTGACGCTCAGTCACTTAAAGATCTTATCAACCTGACATACAATACCCATTGTTACAGTGTCATCAGTGACTTTAGTAATCTGAATGCGGTGGGAAGGGATGTATATCTCAATGAGGTCGGTGCTGCGACTACAAAAGAACTTGAAGAAATAGATGGACGAGCAGTTGTTGATGAACTTATGAAATTTAGTCCAATGAAAGTGGTAACGTCTTATGGAGTTCTTTATCAAAATAGAAATCAACCTGAACAGGTTTATGATGGCAGGCACTTTCCGTGTTATTACTGGCAAAGTGAAATAGCTACATTATGTCTTGAAGCTCATGGAGATCAGGAGTTCATTTACATGCCGTGCCCTTCTAGCTCTATTGAAAAGGCGTTGATTCGATTAGAAGTAAAGGACATCGAAGAATGTAAACTTTCCTTTGAAAGCGATATGTTGCCTAATAGGTTGATTGAGTTCATTAGCAAAGATGAATCGATGGCGGCCAAGGTAAATATGCTAAATGATTTTTCAAAGCGCTTTAAAGAGATGGGTGGTCATGAATCTCAATATTTTGAAAAGTTAATGGTGTACATCAGACCAAGAAACCTGTATGAAATAAACGCTTTACTAGATCATATGTATGAATTTCAAATGTTTGATGGTATTAGAAGTGCAGAAGAGTATGGGCGATTTATGATATGTGACTCCGGCCATTTTGAATACGATGAAAATCTTGAAGACTACATTGATTTTAAAAGGTATGGCGAGCAAAGAATGAATAATGAATGTGGCGCTATGACCCATAACGGTTACATTACTTTTTATGGTTCGAGTATGAAACTGCAGGATGTTCTACTAGAGAATCTCGGTATGACAATTCAAAACGCTGACAGAGTTCATCAAATGAAGCTCTATATGCCTCTGAAAGCCGTCACTTTTGATGCTGAAAATGACTATGGCTACATGGAAAAATCATATGATTCTGAAGAAATCTCTTCGCAGGAGCTCATTAAATATGAAGAAGAAATCCTAAAAGCAATTGAAAAACGCAGATTGCCGGGCGAGGAACAAAGGGGGATGATGAAATACTATGGTGAATGTGACAGTTTGAACGCAAAGGTTTCAAAATATGAGTTTACTGTTGAAGAAGTCGGCGGAGAACTGATGGGTGTTGCAGTTCTTACACTTAATGATGACTTAACTGAAAAAGAACTGGAACTCATTAAGAGTGAGATAAGTGGTCAAGCATCTGATGGCTATGGAGAAGGCTTCGAGCAAAATGAAATTCAGACAGATGAGAGAGCACTCTACGTCAGCTTTTGGAATCATGAGAACTGGTCTATCAAAACAGCTGAAGAACTTGGAATTGTTGAACAAACACAAACGATGGGAGGTATTACAATATGAACGGATTTAAATCTCGAAGAGAAGTTGAAAGCATCAAAGAGCAGTACCCTGTAGGCACTAGAATTGAACTTGTCAAGATGGAGGATCCATATGCACCTGTTGAGTCTGGTATGCAAGGAACCGTTAAAATTGTTGACGATGCCGGTACCCTTCATATGAAATGGGATAACGGTAGAACACTGGGCATCGTTCCCGGGGAAGATCAGTTCAAAGTAATCTCAAAGCCTGCTGAGGAAACAATGGACAATGATCAAAAGCAAGTTATGGGAGGGATGAACATGTAATATTAAATCATGTTAGAACTCAATCAATTGAATAAATAAAGGCATAAGCGTACGGAAAATCAACCGTACATTTTTTATGCCATAAATCCAATGGGCCGCTTGAAAAACTGCAATATGCAGTGAATCAAGCGGCCTTTTTTTATTTCTAGAAACTATCCCACCAGAAAAGGAGGTGAGGAGGTGGAATATGTAAATATAAATGAGAGATTTTTAATTCACTTAAAAAGAAATCACACAGGTGCAGGGAGGGCTGTTCAGAGTAAGGGATTAGAACTTCGGTTTCAGATGAGCGGAAGGAAGATCCGAGACATAGTCAATGCACTCAGATGCGAAGGACATCCTATCTGTAGTGACGATGGTGGTTATTATTATGGCGCTAATAAACAGGAAGTTCTCGGAAGCATACGACAACTCAATAGTCGGATTGAAAAAATTGCAGACGCAAAAAATGGTCTTGTAGATGCCCTGTCCCTCTATCCAGATTCAAGTAGTAATGAACAGCTTCAAATCTGGTTTGTGTGTGTGAAGGAGGGATGATTTATTAATAGTTTTATGAGTTGGATTGGTGGAAAGAAATCCATGAGGGAACTGATAGTTTCGCTCTTTCCTCTTTATTATGAAAGGTATATTGAAGTATTTGGTGGTGGTGGATGGGTCTTATTTCATAAACCGCCGGGCAATGATTTTGAAGTTTATAATGACTTCAATAGTCTGCTCGTCAACCTTTACCGATGTGTGAGAGATCAATATGAAGAGCTTCAAAATGAACTGAGGTATGTTTTAAATTCAAGAGAGGACTTTGATGAAGTCAAAGCTGTCCTTGATAAGGCGTATGTTGAAAATGACGTTAAACGTGCAGCTTGCTTTTATCAGCTCATCAGATACAGCTATGCATCAGGACTGACGAGTTTCGGTAGCCAACCCCATGACATCAGAAGCAATTTTCCAATTATTGAGCAAGCCCACAGAAGACTTGCGAAAGTAGTTATCGAGAATAAAGATTTTGAAAAGCTGATTCGGCAATATGATCGCCCTGTCAGCTTTTTTTATTTGGATCCGCCCTACTTCGACACTGAAAAATACTATAAGAATGTCGGAGAAGGTGGTTTTCAAAAGGAAGATCATATCAGACTAAGAGATACATTGCTTGGCATCGAAGGGAAGTTTCTGCTTTCATACAACGACTGCGAGTATATCAGAGAACTGTACGATGCTCCTGGCATCACAATTGAAAGCTACAACCGTATCAACAACATCAAGCAAAGATATGATAACGGCGCTCAGTTCCCAGAGATACTCATAGCCAATTATGACCTGCATGAACGTGAGAGAGACGGCTTAGGGCAAATGAATTTATTTGATATTAATAACGAACTTAACAAGGAGGAAAACACCCTATGAAAAGACTAGAACAAGCAGTGAAAGGGTTTCTGTGCCTACCCATTACAGAATCGGCAGAAAGAAAAATTGGTGATGTCGGAATGCTCGAAGCAACCATCATCAAAAGTGGTGTGGTGCTTACAAAGTCTGAAATGACTGCGATGGAAGTACTTGATACCATTGAGGGACTTGAAGAAATACTCAAAGAATTGTACAACGCTCTAGTTAGTGGAACAGGTATTTGCTGTGAGGATTGCGACCCTACTGAAACAGAAGATGCTGTCGCAATCAAACTGCCAGAATTTATTCTTGAAGAGGCAGGCATTCCAAAAGACGCTAAGCTTTGTGCTTTCACAACTGAGGCAAGTGGTGAAGTAACTGTCATGGAAGCTGAATACAAATATGATCTCACCGATGTGCCTGAAGACATGCTCAGGCTATTAAAGGACATTGGAGTTTGCTTGTCTTGCCTAAATGAGTGCTTGATGTCTGAAAGAATCGTTTATGGAAATAGGAAGTAACCTAAAACTCAAATCAGTTAATGAGGGCGGGCATCGGGCAATGGGAGGTGATATAAATGGGCGGCATTGAAATGAAAAATGGACTACTTGTCTATTATGGAAACCCAGCTGGCTATGTCAAAGATGATAGAGCGACCGTAGACATGATGTTTCAGAGTAAAGAATTCGAAGAGTGGCTTTCAGAAAAAAAGTTCATTCCAAATTGGAGTGATGGCATTTTCGAAAGGCTTTCTAAAGGTGAACAGTTAGGGTCCCCACTAGAGACAATCAGTCCTCTTAAAAACGTTCGAATCTGGCAATTGAAATCAGACTCGGATCTAGAACTGAGATTCAGAAACTATGATGAGGTGCTTAAAGTATCCGGAGAACCGAGTAAGAACAATTATGATGTTGTCTTTGATGGGGAACTCGAGACGAATGATCTTGAGTCCATCTATACAAAGTTCAACATGGACCACCCAACAGACTTTAAAGGGCACTCTCTTTCAATTTCTGATGTGGTGGAGCTTTACGATGAAAATAGTAGCGAATTTAACTATGTAGATCAATTTGGATTCAAAGCAATTAAATTTGCAGATCAGTCACATGAACAAGGCATGACACTTGGCATGTAAAACTAAAATGATGGAGGATTATCAATGAAGAAATTACTAAAGAAATCAAATGAGTTTGCTTTAAAACAACTTATCAAGGCGCAGGCAGCCATGAGAAATAACAGAGGGGAAGGCTATATCGATACGGCAGTGAAAATTTTGATTGCAGTGGTACTTGGCGCACTTCTCCTTGCAGGGCTCTACGCTTTGTTTGGCGATGTGGTTATGCCGACACTGACTCAAAGAATCAGAGACATGTTCAACTATAATGGTGGTCCACGTTAAGAGAGGAGCGATAAATCATGGGAAAAGCAACAAGCAAACAGAAAAAAGAAGACACAGGCCTTCAATATGATGTAAAAATCCAGAGCATCAGACCAGAAGGAACCTTGAGAGCTACAGCAACGGTCAACATCAATAACGCTTTCGCTATCAGAGGTATCAAACTTATGGAAGGATCAAAAGGATTATTTGTATCTATGCCAAGCTACAAAGCGGGCAATGGTGAGTACAAAGACATCTGTTTTCCTTGTACCTCAGAGTCTAGAAAAGAATTTGATCAGGCAGTTCTGAATGCCTATGAACAAGCCTTGACTCAGGGGCATGCACAGGAACAAAAGGATGAACAAAAGCAGGAAGGGCCTACACAAGGTGATCCATCACAAGAGATGACAATGTAAACAATAAAAGAAAGATGAGGTTAAATCATATGAAGAGAATCATGAGAAGAGTAAGCAATGAATTAATGTCAAAGGTAGCCCTTGCAAAAGCTGCAATCAGTAACAACAAAGGTGAAGGCTACATCGATACAGCAGTTAAAATTCTGATTGCAGTAGTGCTTGGTGCATTACTTCTTGCAGGGCTTTATGCTTTGTTTGGTGACGTGGTTATGCCCACCCTCGAGCAAAGAATCAGGAATATGTTCAACTATGCCGGGTAGCAGCATCGTTCAAGCGGTGCTGTTTTTTTGTTTGATGGGATGTGCAGTCTGTACAGATATCAAAAAAAGAGAAATTCCAACAGCTATATGGTCATCGATGGCGCTGATATCATTGATTTATTTTAATGCTGTTCATCTGTTCGGCATATTGGCAGCACTCCCATTACTCATTGCAGCTATGATTAGTCCGTCAGCTATTGGCGGTGGAGATATTAAGCTTGTAGCTACAGTCGGTCTTGTTATCGGCTTTTGGAAAGCACTGATTGGGATGGCCATTGGACTAAGTCTAGTGATTTTTTTTCACGGAGCATTGAAACTAATTTATAGAATCATGAGCAAGGAGTATGGGCGCAGAGCATATCCGCTGGCGCCTTTTCTCGCTCTTGGCTATGTAGGTGTCTATTTCTTATAAAGGAGATGGTGAAAGTGTTTGTAAAAGGACAAAGATTTGAAACGAGCTATAACCATGAAACCTATGCGTATGCAGGCAAGTGGTCAGGATCTATGGTACTTGCTCCTGAAAATGATGAGAATGCAGAGGTGCTCATCTATACAGAGAATGAAGTTAACGAACTGATTGAGACTGGCGAATTAAAGCTGATCACAGGTCAGGAAATGGTGATGCGGTAATAATCTAAAGAAAAGAATCCATAAAAATCGGAGGTACGTATGAATATATTTAAAAACAGAATGGTTGTTGGGGTGTTTTGCATTGTGCTTTCACTCCTCATTTGCTTTGGCATAACGCCGTTATTCAATAAAGGCATCAGTCAAAAGACGGATATTGTCCGTGTAATAAAAGAAATCAAGGCAGGGGAACAAATTACTAAGGATATGGTTCAGAACGTTGAAGTCGGTGGGTACAATCTCCCAACAGATGTCATGCGATCAAAAGAAACAGTAGTTGGAAGCTATGCACTTGCTGATTTATCCATTGGCGATTATATCTTGAATGTAAAAGTTTCAAAATCACCGGCTGCTGAAAATGCTTATTTGTATAATCTGGATGGCAGTAAACAAGCCATGTCCATTACCATTAAAAGCTTTGCAAATGGTCTTTCAGGTAAGCTTCAAAGTGGTGATATTGTATCAGTTATTGCGCCTGATTATAAAAAACTTGGGGCGACTGTTATTCCACCAGAGCTTAAATATGTAGAAGTCGTATCGGTGACTGCTTCAAGCGGTTACGATGCCAATACAGGAGAGAAGAAGACGAATGAGGACGAAAGGGAATTGCCTTCAACCGTTACACTGCTTGTAACTCCAGAACAGGGTAATATACTAGCAAGTCTTGAGTCTGATGGAAAGACCCATCTATCACTTGTATATCGTGGTGAACCGTTAAATGCGAAGAAGTTCCTTGATATACAATCAAAGGTTCTTTCAGATGCATATCCAAAGAGCACAACAGCTGATAAATCTGAGAAAAATGAATCTGAAGTTTTAAATCAGGTTGGTGAGGTGGAGTAAAATGATTAACTTTAAAAAGAATTCAATCTTCTCCCGTGATGCCAAAGAAGAATCGGTAAAAGAAGAGATCCTCCATGGCGGCGTTCTTGCTGTTTGGGGGAGTCCTGGATCAGGGAAAACAACAACAGCAGTTAAACTAGCTAAGTATCTTGCGGATAAAAAGAAAAATGTCATTTTAGTGCTCTGTGATATGACTGCACCGATGCTACCTTGTATTTGTCCGCCATCAGATTTGGAATGTGAAAAATCCCTTGGAAGTATTCTATCTGCAACACATGTGACCGAACCGTTGGTGAAATACAACATGATCACCCACAAGAAGATGGCGTATCTAACGATGATTGGCATGCTGAAAGGCGAAAATGAGTATACCTATGCTTCGTATTCAAAAGTACAAGCGTTGGAATTCATTGAATCGCTAAGAAGAATTGCGCCGTTTGTCATCATTGACTGCAGCAGCTATATTGCCAATGACATTTTATCAGCTGTTTCGCTTCTTGAATGTGATAGCGTCCTCAGGCTTGCCAATTGTGATTTAAAATCTATAAGTTATCTCTCCAGTCAGCTGTCACTCTTGCAAAATAGCAACTGGGATATGGACAAACAGTACAAAGTCGCTTCCAATGTCAAATCCAATCACGGTATAGAGCATATGGCCGGGGCGCTTGGGACTGTTTCATTTAAACTGCCAAATTCTGAAGAAGTTGAAGAGCAGACGCTCTCAGGAAATTTACTTGCTGACCTGACACTTAAAAACAGCAGGGAGTTCAGAAAAGAAATTGAAAAAATTGCAAAGGAGGTGTTCGGATGTTAGATAATCAAGAGGTATTAGGCATTGAACCAATGGAAAAACGAATGGAAGAACTGATGAACACCTCGAGTAAACATAAGAAAAACAAGGAGCTGGGTACTGAAAATCGTACCCACTCCTTATTTTTTGCCCCAGAGTCAGAGAAAAAAGATTTTCAAACGGTGCTCAAAGAAGTGCAAGAATTCATCTCAAGTAATTATTCGGTTTTGATTACTGATCAGGGATTGGAAGATGCCAAAGCGCAGATGAAACGCTACATCAGCAATTATGTCATGAATGAAAGAATTGCAGTTAAGGGCATGGATGGACAGGAACTGGTGGATGTCCTATATACCGAGATGGCTGAGTATGGTTTTCTGACAAAATACATCTTTGGGAAAGGCATTGAAGAGATAGATATCAACTCATGGAAGGATATCGAAGTGCAATACTCTGATGGGCGAAATGAAAAATTAAAGGAACACTTCGATTCGCCTGAACATGCCATCAATGTCATTAGAAGAATGCTTCACGTCTCTGGGATGGTCCTTGATAACGCAAGCCCTGCAGTCCTTGGACATCTTTCAAAGAATATCCGAATTGCTGTCCTTAAAACGCCACTTGTGGATGAAGACGTTGGCATTGCAGCATCTATCCGAATTGTTAATCCTCAAAGTATGAAGAAAGAGGATTTTGTCAGGAGTGGTACAGCAACGGAAGAGATGCTCGACTTCCTGTCCAACCTCATCCGCTACGGCATTTCTGTTTGCGTAGCAGGAGCAACAAGCTCTGGTAAAACAACGGTCCTTGGATGGCTACTGACAACCATCCCAAACAATAAGAGAATCTACACCATTGAAAATGGATCCCGTGAGCTTGATTTGATCCGTCATGATGAGGGGAAGGTCGTCAATTCAGTGATTCATACCATCACTCGTGACAGTGAGAATGAAAAACAAAGAGTCGACCAAATCATGCTTCTTGATATGGCACTTAGGTTTAACCCTGATATTGCAGTAGTTGGTGAAATGCGTGGTGCTGAAGCAAACGCGGCTCAGGAGGCCGCTCGAACAGGTATTGCGGTACTTACAACAATTCATGCCAACTCTTGTGAAGCAACCTACCGAAGGATGGTATCCCTTTGTAAACGTGCGGTGGATATGTCAGATGACACGCTTATGGGATATGTAACAGAAGCCTATCCAATCGTGGTCTTTTGCAAACAGCTTGAAAACAAGCAACGAAAGATGATGGAGATCATGGAATGCGAAATTCTACCGGATGGATCCAGGAGTTATCGTGCACTGTTTCAGTACATCATTACTGAAAATCGAATGGATGAGCAAGGCAAATTTATCATTGAGGGAACACATAAACAGGAGTGCACTATATCTGAGAGCCTTTCAAAACGACTCCTTGAAAATGGAATGCCTATTGAAATGATCAATCGCATGAAACGAAGGGAAGTGACTTAGAGATGAATGTAATACTACTAATAGCCTGTATCGGAATGATAACGGGCTTTTTTATACTCTTATCGTTATCACCAATGGAATTTACAGATAGCGTTTTTAAAAACATTTTGAACAAACCGCGCAGTATCAAAGAAGAAATAAATGAAATAACCAAACGAAAGAAAGTGTCTTACTTTAGACGAGAAGTCATTGAAGTGCAGTCAATATTGAAGCTGACTGGGCGAGAAGGATGGTTTCCAATGATCTGCGCAGTGTCGCTATTTCTTTTTGCCATTGGAAGCGGCATTGCAATTGTGCTTGGCAATTTCTTTTCAGTGCCTGTACTTGGCATCGGTTTTATGCTTCTACCGTTTTGGTATGTGAGGCTGACACAGACCCATTTTAAAAGGGATATTGCAGCTGAACTTGAAACAGCTCTGTCGATCATCACGACAGCGTACCTAAGAAATGAAGATATTGTGACTGCGGTAGAAGAAAACATCGACTATCTGAATCCGCCAGTTCTGTCTGTATTCAAAGGTTTCGTCTATCGCATTAAGATGATCAACCCAGACATTGCAGCAGGTTTGGAGGACATGAAAGTACAGCTTGAAAACGCTGTGTTTCGTGAGTGGTGCGATGCTTTAATTGCATGCCAGATTGATAGAAACCTAAAAACCACACTGACACCCATTGTATCAAAGCTTTCTGATATGCGAGTGGTAAATGGTGAGCTAGAAAACATGGTTTTTGAACCAAGAAAAGAATTTATCTCTATGCAGCTCTTAGTGGTTGGCAACATACCGCTATTATATTTTTTGAACAAAGACTGGTATAACGCTTTAATGCATACACCTCTTGGCCAGATTATTCTAGCCATCTGTTTTGCTGCTATCTTCATTTCGGCAGCATTTGTTATTAAGCTGACACAGCCCATTGAGTATAGGAGGTAGGCAGAAATGATGATATTGATTGTGTTATTTGGACTTCTGTTTGCCGTGGGTCTATTCTTCATACTAGCTGAGGTATTCAAGCTTCCAAGGCTTGCAACGGGGAAAGCCATGATCTCTGCAGTGAGTCAGAATAAGGGTAAGGCGAAAAATCTGGATGTTTTGATTGGCAGTTTGTCGGTGAAGATTGCCAAACATCTTCCTATGGATGAATACAAAAAAAGCAGGATGAAAAATACTTTGAAAGCCGCAGGAATGAGCCAAAGCCCAGAAGAATTCATGGCGTTCGCACTTGTTAAGGCTTTACTTGTGGCGATTAATGTTATTCCATGCCTTCTGGTTTTGCCGTTACTTGCTCCTGTTTTGATGTTCCTTGCTGTGATGATCTACTTTAAAGAAATTAAAAAGGCAGATGAAAAACTGTCTGCCAAAAGAGAAAAAATTGAATCCGAACTGCCAAGATTTGTGGCTACGATTACACAAGAATTAAAAGCGAGCAGGGATGTCCTTGGAATACTTGAGAACTTTAAGAAAAATGCTGGGGAGGAGTTTGGAAATGAACTGGACGTTTTAACGGCGGATATGCGGTCCAGCAGTTATGAAGCTGCTTTGACAAGATTTGAGGCAAGAATCAATTCACCTATGCTATCAGATATCACAAGAGGATTAATTGGTGTTCTTAGAGGTGACGAAGGTGGCGTATATTTTCAAATGCTTGCTCATGATATGAAACAACTGGAACTTCAAAGACTGAAGGCACAGGCGATGAAAATACCACCTAAAATTCGAGTGTTCAGCTTCATCATGCTCATGTGTTTTCTCATGACCTACATGGCAATTATTGTGTATGAAATTCTACGTTCCCTTGGTGGAATGTTCTAGGGAGGAGGTATCGTGTGAAGCATTTATTAAAAAGCAACCGTGGTGAAGGATACATTGATGTGGTAGTACTTGTCCTTTGTGCAATGCTCGTGATTGCGCTAGCGGTTAAGGTATTTCCTGCCTACATCATCAAACAGCAGGTGGACACCTTTGCCGTAGAGCTAATGAGAGAAGCAGAAATTGCTGGAAGAGTGGGAACAGAAACTACCCAAAGAGAACTGATTTTAAGAGAAAAAACTGGAATTATCCCAACGATTGTATGGTCAAAATCAGGTCAGATTCAGCTCAACGAGGAAATAACAGTGACTGTGACTTATCCGATTAACATAGGACTGTTCGACGGTTTTGGATCTTTCCCGATTACCCTCAGAGCTGATGCTGCAGGAAAGGGGGAAGTTTATTGGAAGTGAAAAGAGTACTGTCAAACAACAGGGGCAGTGGTTTTCCACTGGCAGTTGCCATCACGCTGTGCTTGGTTATGATTTTCACTGGAATCTCTGAATATTTCAGGCTCATGATTGTTGCACAAGGTGTCCGTGATGCACTTCAGTCAGCTGTTATTTCAACAGTCAGTGACAATTATGACGATGTATATCATGGTGTTCGTGAAGGGTACTCAGGTGGGTATCAACCTATTGATTCGGATTTTGAAGAGTCCTTCGATTATGGGGATATTTATGATCGATTAGATGGCATTCTCGGTTTGAATCAACTTGGCTATGACCATATAAAAATAACCAACGAAGGTAAAACAGAGTTCAAAATATGGGATTTGAACGTTGATATTCAAAATGCGCCACTGGCTAGCGGAGATATCCATCAGCAAAGGTTTAATGTGGATAGTTCCATCATGCTTGAAGTACCTGTATCATTTGGTGGAAAACTTCTGCCACCCATGATAATTAAGGTCAAAAACAGCGCTGGTTATACCCCAAAATTTTAGACTCTAAGAACTTGTCAAATTATAGTAGACTGTTCAAAAAGCTTGTGCTAGGGTGAGGTTTAAGAGGGACAATACTTTAAAAATTAAGGAGGCATTTCTCATGAAAAATATGAATGATAAAACGAAGAAAAGAGTAGTACTGGCTTGCGGTCTTGTGATCAGCGTGGCACTTATTGTGATGATCGGGGCTAGATTTACGGAAGCACCAGTGGCCGAGGAGGTCAATAAAGCACAAAACACTGAAATCAGTGAAGTTGTCGTAGAAAATCCAAATGGTGTAGAAACAAATAAAAATGACGAGGTCAAGGTCGAGCCAATCGAAGTGCCAAAAGAAACTCAAGTGGATAGTGGTGCAGACGATACAGGAACAGACCAAAAAATTCAAGGTGATGTTCCCGATAAACCAACTTATACTGAAGAACAACTGACTGATCCGACACAAAAGCCTGACGGCGAAAAAGTAGATCCACCAAAATCAGAAGATAAGAATCCTACAACGACTACAACACCAAAGCCAAATAAACCGGTAACGACTACGGAACAGAAACCTTCTGGTGGATTACCTGGATTTGATAGTGTGCCAGATGGTGGAGCGAATCAAGTGATTAACGGAGAAAGCGATGGAGATATCAACAAAGAAGTTGGATCGATGGATTAAGAATAGTAGCAAATGAGGGCACTGCATATAGCGGTGCTTTTTCTTTTGCAGAAAGGAGCACAAATGAAAAAAATAGCTACAAGCGTTTTGATGATTCTGATGATATTCAGTCTATTGGTACCAGTGAATGCATTTGCTGATGGGGACGGAAACATCGATACAGGTGGTGGAGACATGGGTTCGGGAACAAGTACCAACGTATGGAATCCCGGGAATGAAGGCGTTAGGGTTACTGTTGTTCGTAGCAGTGATCACGCAGTTGTAACTACACCGATTGATATTACAAACAAGCAACCCAGTGCGTCCATTTATCACTTTGGTAAAGTGAGTAAAGTCCAATACAGTAGCGGTAGAGCACTGTCGCCAGTAAAAGGTGGATATACTAGTGTGAAACCATCTCTGAGCATGCCTAAGATTATCAGTACGAGCGGAAAAAATAATATAACAGCTATTAAAAAATACTTCTGTTCGGAGTATCTAGTCAAGTTGATTACCAATCAGACAGGTATGAACTATGACGTTTTAGTCAGTGGCGATTATAAATTACTCCTTGAACCGATGGCATATTACAAATTTGAAGGGGTTATGATTGCAACTACTGCGACTGAAGCCGCCATGTATGATGAGAAAGTAAACGGTTTACTAAGAAAACGTATGGTCTCGTTGACTCATAAAAACTTGCCACTAGCCATGTTCTTAGAAGTTGCGGATTTAGGATATCCTGCGTGGAGTGGTAGCACGACAACACCAGCTACAAATGCAAATATTAAATCCTCATTAGGACTTGGTTTAGTCAGGTATAAGGATGAGCCAACCGAAGCACCAGTAGTAAGTGCTAATGATTATGAATACCGAGTCAACACTGATGTCATCACAGCGGTTACAGTTAGTGGTGGTCAATCGGATCCAGATCACCCAACGCGGGTCAGTTTTAGCATTGAAGGAACTACCTATAACGTTGGAAATGTATTTTATCCGAGTGGTGATTCACAATTGGCATGGGTCAAATGGAGGACGCCTTTAGAACCAAATAACATGACCATACAAGTAACTGTAAGTGGTCCCGGAAATACTTCGAAATCAACGATTCATGTTAAAATCATTGACCTTGATAAGAATCCGCCACCAAATCCTGTAGCAGATGATAGGAACGATGAGTTCACATTTTCATCAGTACCTGCAAGACAAGAAATGACAAGGGCAGATTGGAGTATTTGGCGCCCTTGGTGGTTTGCATACTGGGTCGATGAAGGTCATTGGGAGAGAGACTCATGGACGGATAGCGAGGGACACTCGCACTCGAGTAGTTATTGGGTATCCAATTGGGTTGATCGAGGATGGTGGGAATTTAACCTTGATCAATATTATGCTACTTTTTCATCGAACATGAGTATCAAATGCGACAGTAAAAACCCAACCGCAAATGGCAGAACAATGAAAAGTGGATACGGAATCAATGAATCTGTAACTGCATCAATCATCAGTAACCAAAGCACCGCAATCACACATCCTCAGAATGCAGTGGCTTATTTTCCAGAGTTTCAGTACAAAACTTACTGGAGGCTACTTGAAAAAATTCAAAGTGGATCAACGGCAAGATTTGAGTATAAGAGGAATCCATATAGCACTTACAATAACCGAACACACTTCACACCTATATGGATGCCTGATGGAAACTACACAGTGAATACTTGGGTCATCGATGCATGGACTCCTGTTGGGATGTTATCCATGAACCTAATGGACTCGTTAACAATCAGGGGCAACCTTTGGAATGACTGGCACATTGCACCGCTAAAACCTTAGTTAAAAACAAGAGAGGTGGAAAATCTAAATGAAAAAATATAAAAAAATAGCAGTGATTATCTGCATGGTATTACTGCTGACATTAATGTTTAGTACCACAGCCTTTGCAGGTGGTACTGGAGATGTTGCAGGAGCAATTGAGAGCACTTGGACTGATGCCTCTGGGCAAATCAAAACCGTTGTGAACAAGGTAGTCTTTCCGGCAATCGACCTTATTCTAGCGGTTTTTTTCTTTGCTAAACTTGGGATGGCATACTTTGACTATCGGAAACACGGACAATTTGAATGGGCAGCGCCGGCCATTTTATTTGCGTGTCTTGTTTTCACATTAACTGCCCCAACATATATTTGGAAAATACTTGGGATATAGGAGGCCTTGTCTATGAACTTTTTTGAACAGGAACTAAAAAGATTTTTCGCAAAGGATCACGCATTCGATGATGTCAAATTCATAGGAAAAGCCTGCTATGGTACTTTGGGTGAGAAAACTAGAATGAAACTTGAATTTGTTACTCTAGGTACCTATCAGAAATATGAGGGAATCAAGGCGACAGTCATTGATAAAAATGATGGCGTCATTGACACACTCACTTTGAAGTTTTCAGATGTTTGGGGAAAGAAAAAACTCAACAATCCTAACTTTAGAGATGGAATAGAGCCATACGTCTGGATTTATAACGAAAAAGTGGAGTGGTATGCCTACGAGCCAACAAATTCTGATTACAAAGTAATGGCTGAATCAGTGAGTGACTATGCTGAGCTATTCAAAGAGCAGACACAGGAGATAAAAAACAGTTATTCTCTAAATCAACAAATGTAATAAAGAGAGGCATGTCGTGATAAAAACGGCATGCCTTTTCACTTTGATGGAAAGGAGGTTGCTGTCAAATGTTTATTTGGGATTTTGTAATGGGTGATGTCATGGATCAGATTATTGACTGGTTCTATGGTCACCTCGTTGGTTTTCTGGGAGATTTCTTTGCCCAGATGGGCAACATGGGTGTTGAGCTTTTTGATATGACATGGGTGCAAAGCATTGTGCTTTTTTTTACTTATCTTGCTTGGATACTGTATGTGGTGGGGTTAGTTGTGTCTTGCTTTGAAACAGGAATTGAGTATCAATCAGGAAGAGGAAGTGTCAAAGATGCTGCGCTTAATGCCATCAAAGGATTTATGGCAGTGAGTCTTTTCACAACTGTACCGATTGAACTCTACAAGCTATCAGTAACGCTACAAAGCAGTTTAACTGCAGGCATTACGGGTCACAATAGCGGCGTTGGAGATCTTGCAAATGCAATTATTGGGGAACTGGGAAACATCAGTGATGTTTCAAGCGTAGGCAGTTCAGGTGTTTTCGGTGGACTTTCTACGATAACGAGTCCTATTATGGCTCTTTTTATTATTATCCTCATGGGATATGCAGTCGTGAAAGTGTTCTTTGCAAACCTTAAAAGAGGTGGAATCCTGCTCATACAGATAGCTGTAGGAAGTCTTTATATGTTCTCGGTGCCAAGAGGATATATAGATGGATTTATTCAGTGGATAAAGCAAATCATTGGTCTGTGCCTCACGACTTTTTTGCAGGCAACAATACTGACTGCAGGGCTAATGGTGGTAAAAGATAACGCGCTCCTCGGTCTTGGACTCATGTTATCAGCTGGAGAAGTACCAAGAATCGCGGGTGCCTTTGGTCTAGATACATCAACAAAAGCCAATGTGATGAGTGCGGTTTACACCGCTCAAGCAGCCGTTAATACAACTAGAACGATAGCACAGGCTATACCAAAATAAAAAAGAGGAGGAGTGATAGATGTACATGTACCCTGACAACCTGAAAGCTAAAGCCACACTTTGGCTTTGGGAACTAAAAGATATAGGCATTATTGGAGTGGGACTTCTGATATCTGTATTTGCGCTTTCACAGACTGGAATCCTGCTTCCTATAGTGTTAACAGCAGTTTATGCCTTTTTAGCAATCCGATTTGAGGACACGAGTATTTTGGATTTTATCTGTTATGCTTGTGCCTTTTTTATTTTAAAGCAGCAAATGTATGAATGGAGGTTGTAGATTTGAAAAATAATCGTCAGAAAGAAAAACAAAAGCAGTCTACTAGGGAGCTCATAGGGATTAATGAAATCACGGACTATAGCATTAAAACGGCATATGGGGAACTAGTCTATTTCATCATTCATCCAACAAACATTTCTGTTTTATCTGAATCAACAGTCAGTGCAAGGATCTATGCCCTCATGACTGTGCTTAAAGGAATTGCTGAGATTGAAATGCTTTGTCTAAACTCGAAAGAGAACTTTGATGAAAACAAGCAATACCTGAAAAAAAGAATGGAAGAAGAATCAAATCCAGTGATTAGAAAACTACTTCAAATGGACAGTACGAATCTCGACCGAATGCAGGTTCAAATGGCTACTGCTAGGGAGTTTCTAATTATTATTAGATTAAACAGAGGCGATGAGAAAGGTCAGAAAGATAATACTTCAGATGTGTTTCCATATCTATCAAGAATTGAAAAAAGCCTTAAGGATCAAGGCTTTACTGCAAGACGAGCAGACAATGCTGACATAAAGCGATTACTCGGAGTCTACTACGAGCAGAATGTAACGACTGAGAAGTTTGAGGATTATGATGGCGAAAGGTGGGTGATTATCGGTGAGTAAAAAAAGAAGTGAGAAGTTGTCCAGTTATGATAGTGAAAAAATAAAAGCCTTTGTCGACATGATTGCTCCATCAGTCATCAAATTCAACGTGGACCATTTCATCTGCGGCAACACATTCCGCTGTGTTTGGGCACTTCGAGAGTATCCGACAAGCACCAATGAGCAAGCAATTCTTAGACACTTGGGAGAGAAAGATGGCGTTACATTACGTATCTATACAAGACAGGTGACAACAACAGAGGAAAAGAAAATCATTCATAATGCAGCCAACAAGAACCGAATGCATTCCACAAGCACGAATGATCTTCAGCAAACCGTCACAGCCGTAAGCAACCTTCAAGATGTGGTTACCTTGGTATCTACCATGCATCGAAATAGAGAACCACTGATTCACTGTGCTGTTTATATTGAACTTACTGCTAGTGATATGGATGGCTTAAAGCTCTTGCAGACGGATGTTCTGACTGAGCTCGTAAGGAGCAAATTGAATGTGGATCGGTTGATGCTTAGACAGCAGCAGGGTTTGATGTGTGTTGGGCCAACGGGTAGAAATGTGTTCGGCTGTCAGTATGAAAGGGTGCTTCCGGCATCATCAGTCGCCAATTTATATCCCTTCAACTATTCGGGGAAGACCGATAGTAATGGCTTTTATTTAGGCAGAGACAAATATGGATCCAATGTCATTGTAGATTTTGACAAGAGAGATGATGACAAAACCAATCCGTGTATCCTCATCTTGGGGAACTCCGGGCAGGGCAAGAGCTATCTCTTGAAACTCATTTTGTGCAACATTTTGGAATCAGGCAAGAATGTCATCTGCCTTGATCCTGAGCATGAGTATGTGGAGCTCGCTGATAACATCGGTGGATGCTTTGTAGATTTGATGTCTGGTGAGTACATGATCAATCCGCTTGAACCCAAAACATGGGATGAGGGTGGATCGCCACAAGATAAGGATGCACCCATTTCTTTTAGACAGGCAACAAAACTCAGTCAGCATATTTCATTCTTAAAAGACTTCTTTAGATGCTATAAGGATTTTGATGATAAGCATATTGATGTCATTGAAATTATGCTTGGCAAGCTATATAGCAAGTGGAACATCAGTGACAATACCAATTTTAAAAGCTTAAGCTCCAATGACTATCCAATCCTATCAGATCTTTATCAGTTGATTGAAGAAGAATATCAAAACTATGATAAAGGCAAATTTCAACTGTACACGACAGAACTGCTTCAAGAAATACTCCTTGGGCTCCACTCCATGTGTCAGGGGGCTGAAAGCAAATTCTTTAATGGACACACCAACATCTCATCGAATCGCTTCATAGTGTTTGGTGTGAAAGGTCTACTTCAAGCAAGTAAAAATGTGAAAAATGCTTTGCTTTTCAACATACTGTCCTTCATGAGCGACAAACTTTTGACGGAAGGCAATACAGCTGCCGGGATAGATGAACTCTATCTGTTCCTGACCAATCTCACTGCAATTGAATATATAAGAAACTTTATGAAACGTGTGCGTAAGAAAGAATCATCGGTTATTCTAAGTTCTCAAAACCTTGAAGATTTCAATATCGAAGGGATTAGAGAACTGACAAAACCGCTGTTTTCCATCCCAACGCATGCGTTTTTATTTAATGCTGGCAATATCGACAAGCAGTTTTACATGGACACCTTGCAGTTAGAAGAATCAGAGTACAACCTCATTAAGTTCCCTCAACGTGGTGTCTGCTTATATAAGTGTGGGAACGAACGATATAACCTTGCCGTACATGCCCCGGCATATAAAGAAAAACTGTTTGGAAAGGCAGGTGGAAGATAATGAATACCCAGAGAAATCTAGTGGAACTTAGAAAGAAGAAGGACGATATCATTGCTGACATGAAAGCTTGCATTACCTATACACCAGATCAAGTAAACGATCTGCTATGCCTAATGGAGCAATATATAAAAGCAGAGACTGAAGAACGGCAAAGGCTTATTGGCCAGATCAGAAGATGCATGGATGGAGAAATCTATGATAATCCTTTCGAAGCCTATTATTGTTATTCAATTGATGACATTGAAAGATTCGATCAGATCTTGAGCAGTTTCATTAATCAAAGTAAGGGCCTTGGCTATAGGCAACTTGAACTTGAAGTTGAAGTTCAACAGGTTGTAAAACAGCTGAATCATTTGAATGCTAGTTGCCGTGATGAGTTAATTGATCCTTACCGAAGAGAAAAGCTGCTAAATCTGTTTGAAGAAGTAGGAAAGCTTCTAAAAGTTGATGGAATCAAAGGAACAATCAATGATCACCGAACATGGTAAGGCGGTGACTTCATGGACCTACGAGATCAGAAATTTGGAATTGAAATTGAAATGACGGGCATTACAAGACAAAGAGCTGCCGAGGTGCTTTCAGAATATCTTGGCGGCTATACAGATTATGAGGGAGGTGGGTATGGCACTTATACTGTAGCTGATAGTGAAAACAGAAAGTGGAAACTGGTCAGTGATGCCAGCATTCAGTGCCAGAAAAAAGTGGGGAACCGCAAGCAGATTGCCGACCGAGATTACAGTGTTGAACTGGTAAGTCCGATTTGTAGGTATGAGGACATTGAAAAGATTCAGGAGATGATCCGAGTGCTTAGAGAGGCAGGGGCTTTCAGTAACAAATCATGTGGCATTCATATTCACATCAATGCAGCACCCTTTGAAGCGTATCAGCTCAGAAATTTGGTGAATATTATTGCTTCGAAAGAAGACATGGTCTACCGTGCTTTACAAGTGGATTCACAGAGAGAACGGCGATATTGCAAGAAAATCGATTCAGAGTTTCTCGAAAGCATGAACCGCCATAAGCCTAAAACTATAAGTCAGTTGCAGAACCTTTGGTACAAGGGGAACGATGGCAGCTATCAGCATTATCATGACAGTAGGTATCACTGCCTTAATCTTCATTCTGTCTTTCAAAAGGGAACGATTGAATTCAGAGCGTTTAATGGAGCTCTTCATGCAGGTAAGGCGAAAGCTTATGTTCAGTTCTGCATGGCAATTACAGCCCAAGCTTACAATCAACGCTCAGCGAGTCCTATCAAAACGGTATCAGACAATGAGAAATATACGTTCCGTGTTTGGCTACTTCGCCTTGGTCTTATCGGAGATGAATTTAAAACAGCACGAAAGCATCTGTTAGATCATCTTGAAGGGAACATCGCATGGAAATCCCCAGAACAGGCCATTGCACAGAAAGAAAGACTTCGAAAGAAAAAGGAGCTAGAGCTCATTGAACCTAGTGCATCAGTAATAAATCAAACAGAATATGTAGTCATTGAAGAAATTCAGCAGGAGGAAGAGTCTCCTGCTTTTTCTATGTCTATGGGAATGTAGGAGGAAAAATGCAGAAAGAAAAACTATATATCGCCTATGGTAGCAATATGAATTTGCCCCAAATGAAACAACGTTGTCCCACAGCAAAACCAGTGGGGACAACTGAAATCAAAGATTACGAACTGCTATTCAGAGGTTCTAAAACGGGTGCTTATGCAACGATAGAGCCAAAGGAAGGTAGCACTGTTCCTGCTATGATTTGGTCTGTTGGTCCAAAGGATGAAATTGCACTAGACCGATATGAAGGATATCCGAGATTTTATGACAAAGAAACTGTAGAACTTGAGGTAGATGGTGAGTCTGTGTCGGCTTTTGTCTATGTGATGACAGAAGGTCATTTGCTTGGTATTCCATCTGATTTCTATTTGAGAACCATTGAAGAAGGCTATCAGGCCGCAGGTTTTGATACGGAAATTCTAGAACGGGCAGTCGAGTATACCAAAGAACGAATGGAATCAGAGCAAGTTGAAGACTACGAACAAGATAATATGTATGGACTCGGGTGGTGGTGATAAAAAATGGCGGATCCTGTTTTAGTGGCTAGAGCTGTGGCAATGGCCCTTAGTGATGAAAGAATTAGAAAAAGTGTTGGGTGGACGATAGTCGCTATACTGTCTCCAATCATTGTGTTAATCGCTATCCTTTGCGGGATGCTTTCTGGGTCTGCAAATCATAACAATACAGCACTTGAACTGTGCTTTCATGGAGGTGCCATAGCAGGGAGTGTGCCGGCAGAGTATCGCGAGCACATCGAGAATATGCGGGGTAGTTTTTCTGTTCTTGATGATGCGATAAAAGAGGTAAATTCAAGTATGGAGGGTGGAGATAGTCTGGATTCAACAAGAATCAAGGCTATTTTTTATTCTCTGTATTTCGGCGCCGAGCAGCCATCCCAGGTAAACAGCAAGACATTTGTTGATTGCTTTGTAACTTATGAAGAACGCACAAGGTCGGTGATTGGTGAAGACGGAACAACTCATACTGAAGTTTATACCGTTACAGTTCCAATAAAAGACCAGCCTAACATCTATAAAAATATTGATATGACAATGGGCAGTACCATCACAAGTGAAAATAAAGCAAACGCAACAGAAATCTATTATCGGATTTTGTATGGAAAACCTGCGCCTACTTACGGTAGTGAGTTTGACGATTTTATTAATGGAATTGCAGTTTCAACGGAACCTTTCATTGGTGAGGATGGGTTCTGTTCGCCTGTCGGTGCTAATTGGAGGAGTGCTGTGACGAGCGAATTTGGATATCGAGCGGATCCTTTTACCAAAAAGAAAAGAGGGCATGGTGGTATAGATTTGGGGATGCCCAAAGGAACACCTGTCTACTCGGCTCTAAGCGGTACTGTCATGTTGGTGAGGTACTCAACCTCTGGATATGGCTATCATGTCGTTGTTGATCATGGCGGTGGCGTTATCACTTTGTATGGGCATTGCTCGAAAATTCTTGTTAGTGAGGGAGAACCCGTAACTGTAGGTCAAGAGATTGCCAAGGTCGGCTCTACTGGAAGAAGTACAGGAAACCATCTACATTTTGAAATCAGAGTGGGCGGTGAAAAACAAAATCCAAGAAATTACTTACCTTAGAAAGGACGTGGTGAAATGCTAAAAACAAATGCTATATTTTTTAGAAAAGTAAGCGAACTAGAAACACAGCCATGTGTGATTGAAGCTATACAGCTGATGAACCAGAGTGAATATGATGAGCTTTCAAAAGGATTACTTAGGGATAGGTCCTTTATTTCAGATAAAAAAGAAGATATGTTCACAGACCAATCTGGACAAACCCACTGTCTGCTTGCACTGAATGAAGAAAGTGGTGACGGAATTTTGATTGATAGCAGCGGCTATAACTATGCAAGATACATCAGCTTCATGCCTAATATTAAGGCGTACATTGATCAGCAAATCTCTCAAGTAGCAGATCAAATCCTACAGGAGGCCGCCGAAAATACATCGAATGGTAGTTGGATTGTGTACTTTGATGAAATCGCTGAACAGCACAGTCTTAATGTGAAAGTGAATAACGGAATAGGCACATTGCTTGTGAACGAGCTTCAGGGCAGAGAAGAAATGGCGGAAATTAACTTAGAGGAGGATTGTCTTGATATGACGCTTTACCTCGACTTCTGCAAGAATATCAATCCATCTGAGTTAGAACAAAACATGGGAATGTAGGGAGGACTACGATGATGAAAAACGAAAATACGATTAAGGTAATGAAAATTGAACCCGGGAAAATGCCTTATGAAAAAGAAATGGTCAATGACCTTGAAGGGATTCAAGCTGAAGTAGAAGGTATGTTTGAATGTGTTTATCTGGATAATAACTGCATTGCTGTTGTGAATGAAGAAGGAAAATTGAATGGAATGGAGTTGAATCGAAGGATTGGTAACGACATTATTGCCGGTCCTTTTTTCATTTGTGGCGATAGCGATGATGGTGAATTTATTTCATTAACAGATGAGCAGATGGATGTGTTCGCTAGTGAATTTAAGTATGCCCCTGTATTTACTGGTGATGAGCCAGAGGCACAACCGAGAATGATCGTTACTAGTTTCAACTATTAGGAGGTGCAAATCATGAGTATAACAACAGAAAAAACAACGCTTCAGGTGAGCTTTCCAAAAGAAAAGTTGGAGGCGCTCAAGTTTTATATGGACGAAAAGGATACCACTGTTGAAAAAGAATTGCAGGGTCATATCAAAAGTATTTATGAAAAATATGTTCCTGCAGCAACAAGAAGATACCTTGATCGAAACGATCCTGCGGAAGGTCTGCAAACTGAAGTCAGGGTTGAAGCAGAGGAACAAGCACAAGAACAAGCACAAGAAATAATCGCACCAACGCCTTCGACACGTGGCAGAAGACGTAACGCCAGAGAACAAAATGAGGAGACTGTGGACTCAAATCAGTTAGTTGAATCCGAAAGTGCAGATGAAAATCAGGAGCAAAGTGAAGAACAATCACAAGGGATGAGCATGTCTATGTAGACTTTTCTCATCTTAACATTGCACATTAAAGCTATGAAAAATCATATTTGGAGGATGTCGATTATGAAAAAAGAAACAATTGCAATCAGCCTTGAGGCTGAAAAACTGAGAGCGATTAAGAAGTATATGGAGAAAAAAGAGGCCGATCTGCAGGCAGAGATGGCGGATCAGCTACAAAAGCTTTACGAGAAATACGTGCCGGCCAATGTCAGAGAATACATTGACGAACGAGAAGAGGACGAAATCGCGCCAGAAAAGACAAAAAAAGTGATCAAAACGATTACTCAGCCGAGATCCATTCCAACATCTCATGAAGGGCAGTAGTTAATCGGCTTTTTGAGCCGTTATTTCCCCTGTGTGCGATTATTTAGCATGGAGTGGAGTAACACTACCCCCTGCTAACATTTGAGCGAAATTTGAGCCGAGTTTGGCAGAAATAAAATCTGGCATGTGATCGGAAATCAAAGTCTAAAATAGGGGTTAATCGTGCCTGATTCTATTTATGATTCTGGTGCGGGATAAAGCAAGGTGCTGTGAACCGCCCCTTGCACTCACAGCGGTCGGCAGTGCCGACCGCAATTCTAAAGGTTTTAGGGATTCTTACCAATGAAGTGTTAGGTGCTGTAAAACTACAATTATGCTGTGTAAGGTGCTGTAAATTGCTTCAAAGCCTAGAAAACACCTGAGATTTAGGTGCTGTAAGAGGTGCTGTAAAGAAAGGAGGTTAACATTTGGAGAAAAAGAGTGAATTGAAGGAGCGTGTTGTGGCTTGGCTTTACCCAGAAATGATCGAAAAGATGAATAATCTCATGGAAAACAACAACATGAAGAATCATACAGAGTTTGTCGAGCAAGCAGTAAATTTTTATATCGGATATTTAAGTGCACAGGACAGCACCATGTATCTTTCAAAAATAATTCTCGGTGCAATACAAGGCGTGCTAAAAGAAACGGAAAATCGACAAGCTAATAATTTATTTCGTTTGTCGGTTGAAATGTCCATGATGATGAATATCCTCGCAGCTGGACTTGAAATCGGTGATGAAGACTTGCGAAAACTTCGTGGACGGTGTGTCAATGAAGTGAAAAAAACTAAAGGAAGGATAAGTATGGATGAGGCTGTGAAGTTTCAACAAGGGATAGAAGAATAGATGGGAGGTGACCTATGCCCAGAATCATTTTGAAATGTCCTTATTTGAAAGGAGGCAGAAAGAAGACTGCTTCTCATCTTTCAAATCTAGTGACCTACATGGCGACAAGAAGCGGTGTCGAAAAAATATCGAAGTCTAAAGCCACTCTTCCATCTAGTTTGAAACAAGAAGATTTGATTCGTCAAATCACTCAGGAATTTCCTGAAACCAAGGATCTATTTGAGTATGAAGACTACACTCAAAATAAAACAGTTGAGAATGCATCAGAATTTATTTCAATTGCATTAGAACAGAACATCGATAAGATAGGCCAACGAAAAAACTATATCGACTATATTGCCAATCGTCCAAGGGTCCAGCGGATGGGAACACATGGTTTATTCACTTGTGGAGATGATGAAATTGTATTAAGTCGTATTGCCGAAGAAGTTGGTAATCATACCGGCAACATTTGGATTCCAATCATTTCACTCAGAAGAGAAGATGCGATTCGCACAGGATTTGATAGTGCTGAAGTTTGGCACAATATGCTTTCTTATTTTGCTCCTGAAATCGCAGAGTCGATGAAGATTCCGATTGAGAATTTTAGATGGTATGCAGCATTTCATAACGAGAGTCATCATCCTCATGTGCATATGGTGTGCTATTCGATAAATCCTAGAGAAGGTTACCTCACGAAAAAAGGTATCGATAAGATGAAGTCTGGGCTTGTAAAAAGTGTTTTTAAAAATGAGATGCAATTAATCTATGAAGAGCAGACTCGCAGACGCGATCTGCTTAAAAGTGAAAGTCGCGAGGCGATGCTTAAACTCATTCAAGAAATAAAAGTGGGTACAGTAAATAATCCCAGGATTGAAGAACTCTTTTTGCACCTATCAAAAGGACTCAAGTCAGCTACAGGCAAAAAAGTATATGGATATCTTACTCCCGGGTTAAAAGCGATAGTAGATGAGCTTATAGATGAAGTTTCTAAAGAGCAAGTTGTATCAAAAGCCTACGAGCTGTGGTACGAAATGCGGGAAGAAGTGATAAGTAGTTATATGGATGAGTTCTCAGATCGTCTTCCACTTTCAAAACAGAAAGAATTCAAATCAATCAAGAACATGATCATTGCTGAAGCTAATCAGTTTTCGATGGATGCATATGATATCAATGAGCTCGATGGAATAGATGATGGCGAATTGCTAGAAGAGAATTTTGAAAGCGATGAAGCTTTTGTTGTCAACAGTCCAGAAGAAGTTGACCATGAATCATTAGGAAGTATGGACCATACCGTAAGTAGTGAAACCTCCGAAAATGTGTTTGTGAAATGGACTGATGAATATAAATTGGCTCGTGATTATCTTTTTGGCACGGAGGAGATTCAACAAGATTTTGGTGAAGCACTTTTTCTGCTTTCGGAAGAAGCACAAAAGGGAAATGTACTTGCCGTTTATGACATAGGGCGAATTTATTCAGACGGTCTTGGTGTTGAAAAAGATCATGAGGTTGCTCAAGAATATTATGTAAAAGCACTTTCGGGTTTTCAAGAAGTGGAGGCACAGAAACCTTGGAAATACACTGAATACCGCATAGGTAAAATGATTGCCGTAGGACTTGGGACGGAACAAGATTATCAGATTGCAGCTGAGTGGTTTCATTTATCAGCAGAGAAAAAATACAAATATGCACAGTATTCTCTTGGAGCACTGTACCACAGAGGGAAAGGTGTTGAACAAAATCTCGTAAGAGCATTTGAGCTATACCTGAAGTCCGCAAATCAAAATTTTCCTTATGCAGATTTTGAAGTGGCCAAGATGTATCGTGACGGAATTGGTACCGATCAAAACGGAACAAAATCTGGACATCACTTTCAAAGAGCTTTCAGTGGTTTTGAAGTCTTAGAGAACACTGGTCATGATGATAAAATCCAGTATCGTTTGGGGTGGATGCTTCAAAATGGTATTGGAACAGAGCCAGATTTGCTAAGAGCTAAAGATTACTATGAGAAATCAGCAAAGCTTGGCAATGTATATTCAAGCTTCGCACTAGCAAAGATAGTTCTTAAAGAGGAAAAACCTGATCCAGAAGAATTGAATAAAGCAATCGAGTTTCTGAGTGTAGTATCAAACAGTGATGATTCAGCACCAAAACACATTAAATCATCCGCAGTCTATTTACTTGGAAAACTTTTTCTTGAAGGTAAGGTAATGACTAAAAATATAAACCAAGCGATTCGATGCTTTGAGACATCTCATGAATATGGAAATCAGTGGGCAAGCTATCAGCTTGGGAAGCTGTTCTTGCAAGGAAAGGAGAATCCAAAGAACGTTGAAAAGGCTTTTTTTTATCTCACAAGCTCTGCAGAAGCTGGCAATCCGTTTTCGCAGTATCTATTAGGTAAGACCTATCTGCTTGGAAAAGATGTCGCTAAAGATAAGGACCAAGCAATCAAGTGGTTGATCTTATCTGCTGAGCAAGGGAACGAATATGCAAAATTTTTTTTAGATAATATTGATAAGTTCAAAGATCCTTCTGTAGCACTTGTCATATCCCGTCTGCTGAATCATATGGGAAAGATCTTTGAAGAGAACTTGATACCACATAGGAACTCAAATGGGATGAAAATTGATAGTAAACTGCTTAGAAGGTTGAAGGAGAAGAAGGTGGCGCAAGGTCATAAAAGAAATGATAAGGATCATGAGATGCTAATTTGATAATGTTTATTGCAGAAATAAGAAGAAATCACATTTGATTCCTAAACCTATTAAACGAGGAGAAGTTGAATGAAGAATAATCGAAAAATCAAATCAAAATCAATCTATAGAAATTTTGAAAAGCTAAACATTAACCCATACATGAAACGCCGTCCAGTAAAAAGGACGGCGTTTCATCGTATAGGAACCAGAAGGCAATAGGTGGTGCATTATGGGGACATACATTCATTTTACCGACGATCAAAAGCAAAGAGCCAATAGCGTAGATCTTATTGAATTTTTAAAAATGCAAGGTGAGACACTTTTGTCTTCCGGAAGAGAGAAGCGCCTTGAAAGTAACCACAGTGTAACTGTGCGAGGGAATGAGTGGTTTGATCATGCAACTAAGGAAGGTGGACTTGCGATAGATTTCGTTCAATATTTCTATGGGCATACATTTCCTGATGCGGTTGCAATGCTTCTTAACGGCGAGCAAGGCATTCCGTATACCAAGGCAAAAAATGTTCAAGATACTAAAAAACCATTTAAACTTCCGCCGTGCAATAATGACATGAGAAGATTATTTGCATATTTAACCAAGCATAGATTGATAGATCCTGAAGTGGTGAGTTTTTTTGTCAAAGCAAGGCTTATTTATGAAAGCAAAGAGCTGACTGCTGATGGATCAAAGGAATATCATAATGCCGTGTTTGTGGGCTACGATGAAAAGGGCGTTTCAAAGCATGCTCATAAAAGAGGGCTCTACTCGGAAGGAAAAGGCTACAAGGGGAATATCGACAGTAGCAATCCATGTTACAGCTTTCATCACATCGGAAACAGCAATCGATTATATGTGTTTGAGGCTCCTATTGATCTGCTGTCATTTATCACAATGTATAAAGAATCGGGCTGGAGAAAACAGAGCTACATTGCACTTTGTGGTTTATCAGAACAGGCACTTTTCAAAACCCTTGAGTGTAATGCAGAATTAACGCATGTTGTTTTGTGCTTGGATCATGATACGGCTGGGATTGAAGCTTGTGAGAAAATTGAAGACATGCTTGCTGAGAAAAATAAAAGTTGTAGCAAACTACAGCCTTGTTTCAAGGATTGGAATGAAGACTTAAGAGCAAGACAGAACTTAGTTGCGATTCCGTCTGAGGAGCACCCACAGCATCGATTGAAAAATGATCTGTGCGAAGAAATACTGATTCTTGTAAAAAATATGGGGTCGATGAATTTAGGGTATTCCGATGGTGAAGATATACTGAAGCAAGCACAAGTAAAAAATGAAAATCAAGCTGAAGCCATGAAGTTGGCATCAGCTGTTTTTTTATGTCTAGCATTGAAAGAATATCGGCAATTAGGTCATCAGATAACGGCAGAAGAAATCATTCAAAGTATGAGTGAACAGTTTCGTGCGTATCAAAATCGGAGCCGATGGGATCCTACGTTGTCTGAAGTATTGGGTGAGTTTTCTAGAATAAAAATGAGTGTAGAAGCCATTGATGAAACAGAAGTATTGAGCTATGCCATTGGATTTCAGAAAGTTGCTTTAGCCCTTCTGAAATCTACGATTAAGCGAGAACTTCTTGTGCAAAAGCAGATACAGACTCAATCACTTAATATGGCATGAAATTATGAGGCGTGGGAGAATTCTCATGCCTCATTTTTATGAAAGGATGTGAAAAATGAATTCTCAAGTATATATGTTGATAGCTGCTGCAGCCATTATGTTCTCTGTTATCGGTGGACTGTCCTTGTTAGCCCATTACTATACCTTAAACGGTATCAAATCCAAAACCGTTGGAGATGGACAGCATGGTGTCGCAAGATTTGCAACGAAAAAGGAAATCGAAAGCACTTATCATCATATACCATTCAAAGTTAAAGAGTGGAGGCGAGGTATTAACCTACCAATTGATGAAAAAGGCAATCCGATGCAAGGATTAATAATTGGATGCAATGGATCAAATAACATGGTGACGGGTCTTGTAGATCCTGGAGATGTCCACTGTTTAATGATTGGTGCGGCAGGCGTTGGTAAGACGGCATATTTTCTATATCCGAATCTAGAATATGCCTGTGCCAGTGGAATGTCTTTCATTACAACAGATACCAAGGGTGACCTTGCAAGAAATTATGGGGTAATAGCTAAGGAGAGCTACGACTATAATATTGCGGTCATTGATCTGCGTAACCCAACCAGAAGTGATGGGAATAACTTGCTTCATCTAGTCAACAAATATATGGACCATTATCGGGAAGATAACAGTAATTACTCTGCGAAAGCAAAAGCAGAGAAATATGCAAAGATCATTTCCAAAACGATTATTTCGACCGATGGAAACAATGCTGCCATGGGTCAGAATGCTTTCTTCTATGATGCAGCAGAAGGGCTCCTCACATCTGTAATTCTACTAATTGCAGAATTTCTCCCACCAACATTTGAAGATGGTAAACGAGTAGATAAGCGACATATCATTTCTGTTTTTAAAATGGTGCAAGACCTCATGGCACCGAGCAAGATAAAAGGGAAAAGTCAATTTCAACTCTTGATGGATAAACTACCACCTACTCATAAGGCAAAGTGGTTTGCAGGGGCAGCACTCAATTCGGCAGAACAAGCAATGGCATCTGTACTCTCAACGGTATTGTCACGACTGAATGCATTTCTAGACTCAGAGATGGAGCAAATCCTTTGCTTTGACACTGCAATTGATGCGGAAACGTTCTGTAACGAGAAATCTGCAATCTTTCTCATTCTCCCAGAGGAAGATAATACAAAGTATTTTATGGTGTCGCTGTTCTTACAGCAGTTTTATCGTGAGATGTTGACCGTGGCGGACGAGAACGGTGGAAAGCTACCTAACCGAGTGATGATCTACGCAGATGAAATTGGAACCATCCCAAAGATTGAGTCTTTTGAGATGATGTTATCTGCAGGTCGTTCAAGAAGGATATCCGTGATTCCAATTATACAGTCATTCGCTCAGCTAGATAGAAATTATGGAAAAGAAGGCAGTCAAATCATAACAGATAACTGTCAGCTTACCATCTTCGGTGGCTTTGCTCCCAACTCTGAAACTGCTCAGGTGCTCTCTAAGGCACTTGGCAGCAGAACGGTGATGAGTGGCAGCATTAGTCGAGGTAAAAATGATCCGTCTCAGAGTCTACAGATGATAGAAAGACCACTACTAACAGCGGATGAATTAAAGGCATTACCCAAAGGAAACTTTGTTGTTATGAAAACAGGCGTACATCCAATGAAGACTAAGCTGAAACTCTTCTTGGACTGGGGAATTACATTTGAAAAGATATATGAAACTGAGGAGAAGTCCCATCGTAAAGTGCATTACGCTGATAAAGAGGAGTTAGAAGAAAACATCGTGAGGCATACCATGGCATTGGATGTTGATGACGAGGTAGCTAATGATGAGAATACTGAAACTGGTAAGCGAGGTGGAACACTTCATTCTCCTGTGATGGATCCAAGCGATGAATCTGCTGTGAAGAGAAAATCAATTATTAGAACATAGGGAGGTGAAACCGCTGAGCTTCTTCGGAAATTTATACAGAGAAGAAATATCCTCTCGAGCCAAAGCAGTATATATGTATTTGAAAGACAGAAGCAATGCAGAAGGCGAATGTTGGCCAGCCATAAAAACCATTGCCAGAGATACATCAATGTCTGTCAGTACAGTAAAACGAGCTCTAGATGATTTGTTGAAGTGTGGATTACTTCGAAAGGAATGCCGCTATAGGGAGAATGGCAGCAATTCTTCAAATCGCTATTTTTTAAAATAAAAAAATAAAAATATGAAAGTCCACGAAAAATCTACAGTTTTCCGCCAAGGGGAATCTATGCCTTTTTCGTGGACTGAGGTGGGGTTCATGATGGACTGCCCAGAAGGAGTCACTTTAAGAATTAATTTAACATCAGAGAAAAGATAATAGTTAAAACCGAGTAAAAGAATCTAACTAGAAATAAAAAAGTGATTATTGGAAATCGAAATGATGTAGGTTGCAAAAAAAAATACCACCTATCTTTGGATTGCTTTGCAAATGCGAAACTCAGTTTGAAGTTATTGTATTGGTGTGCTAAAATCAAAATAGTGAAATATGGAAAAAATACAGGAGAGGTGTTACTATATGGCGATCAGCTATAATAAACTTTGGAAGCTACTGATAGATAACCACATGAAGAAAAAAGATCTCAAAGAAAAAGCTGAGCTAAGTACAGCAACGATGGCAAAGTTGGGCAAAAATGAATCAGTTTCACTTGATGTATTAGTGAGGGTTTGCAAAGTTCTTAACTGTGAAATTGGAGATATAGTAGAGATTGTTGAAAACCAAAATTCAAACATCTGAATATCAATAATAATAAAGCTGAAAAGGGAGAATGAAAATGGCTAAGAAGAAGCAAGAAAAAGAAATAAGCATTGAACAAACATTATGGGATTCAGCAAATAAACTACGTGGTACAGTTGAACCTTCTGAATATAAGCATGTGGTATTAGGATTGATATTCCTAAAGTTTGCCAGCGATAAGTTTGAAGAAAGAAGACTAGAGCTGATTGCTGAAGGAAAAGAAAAATACCTTGAAATGGTAGAATTTTACACGATGAAGAATGTGTTCTATCTGCCCGAAATATCTAGGTGGAGTTATTTAATTGAGAATGCCAAGCAAGATGATATTGCTCTAAAAATAGATACCGCGTTGTTTACTGTGGAAAAGAATAATCCATCGCTAAAGGGTGCACTTCCAGATAACTATTATTCAAGACTCAGTCTTGACGTTAGTAAACTGGCTTCTTTGATTGATACCATAAACAATATAGACACACTGAAAGATAAACAACAAGATATTGTTGGCCGCGTGTATGAGTACTTCCTTAGTAAATTTGCGTTGGCTGAAGGTAAGGGCAAGGGAGAATTCTATACTCCTAAAAGTATTGTTAATTTGATTACTGAAATGCTCGAACCATATAAGGGTAAGATTTATGATCCTGCCTGCGGTTCTGGCGGTATGTTTGTTCAGTCTGTCAAGTTTATAGAAGCACATCATGGCAATACAAAAGATATTTCAATTTATGGGCAAGAAATGACTTCAACAACTTATAAACTTGCGAAAATGAATCTCGCCATTAGAGGAATCTCGGCGAACTTAGGAGATATTGCTGAAGATACATTTAGTAAAGATCAGCACAAAGACTTAAAAGCTGATTTTATCATGGCAAATCCACCGTTCAATCAAAAGGATTGGAGAGCACCTAATGAGTTATTAGACGACCCACGATGGTCTGGATATGACGTTCCTCCTACAGGGAATGCAAACTATGCGTGGATCCTAAATATAGTTTCGAAACTTTCAGAGAATGGTGTAGCAGGATTTTTGCTTGCTAATGGTGCTTTAAGTGGTGGCGGAGATGAGTATAAGATCCGCAGAAAGTTGATTGAAAACGATCTAATCGAGGCAATTCTAGTATTACCTCAGAACATGTTCTACACAACAAATATTAGCGTAACGTTATGGATATTGAACAAGAATAAAAAAAATAGAATAATCGATTTGAACAATACAATAAAAAAATATAGAAGTCGATGTAATGAAATACTCTTTATGGACCTTAGAGAAATGGGTGTTCCATTTGAAAAGAAGTTTATCCAGTTTTCTGATTATGATATCAGAAAGATTACAGATACGTATCATAATTGGCAGCAAAGTGATTCTTTTGAAAACTATTCAGATGTACCTGAGTTTTGTCGTAGTGTTACAACTGAAGAAATTAAGCTGAAAGACTTTTCATTAGTGCCCAGTAAATATATAGAGTTTATAAATAGGGATGAAAATGTAGATTTTGATGAGAAAATGCTTGAACTACAAACTCAGTTTAAGGAATTATTGACAGCGGATGAAGCTTCTAAAAAAGATATTTTGGAAGTGTTTAAGGAGCTTGGATATGAGATTAAATTATAAAAACATTGGAGATTGTATAAGGCTTGTTGACAACAGAAATGAAGGACTAAAAGTAGACGTTCTTCTTGGACTAAGTATTTCAAAGGAGTTTATTCCATCCGTAGCAAATACAATTGGGACAGATATGGAAAATTATAAGATTATTAGAAAAAACCAGTTTGCTTGCAGCACAATGCAAGTCAGAAGGGATAAAAAAATGCCTGTTGCACTTCTTAAAGATGTTGAAGAAGCTATTATTTCTTCTGCATATCCTGTTTTTGAAGTTATTGATGAGGAATTTATTTTACCAGAATATCTGATGATGTGGTTTAGAAGACCTGAGTTTGATAGGGAAGCGTGTTTTTATGCAATTGGTGGAGTTCGAGGGAGTATAGAATGGGACGATTTCTGTAACATGAAACTACCGGTGCCATCTATTGATAAACAGAAGGAATTAGTTAAAGAATTTCATGTAATTGTAGACAGGATAGATGTGATAAATCAACTTATTAATAAAAATGAAGAGATAGCACAAGCAATTTATAAGCAATGGTTTATTGATTTTGAGTTTCCGAATCTTAATGGAATTCCGTATAAATCTAATAATGGTGCTATGATACGTTCCAATGAACTTGACAAAGATATACCTGAAGGTTGGGAATTGATGTCAGTAAAGGACTTCTGTGCAGATATGAAATCTGGAGGAACTCCAAGCAGAAATTCTTCGGAATATTGGAGTAGCGATGACGTACCTTGGATTAAAACTGGAGAAATATATAACAATATACTGGTTTCAGCCGCTGAATATATTTCGCATGAGGGATTGGTGGGAAGTTCGGCGAAATTACTGCCTGTTGACACAGTGTTGATGTCTATGTACGGAGTAAACGCAGGGCAAATAGGTTATCTAAAATTTGAAAGTGCAACCAATCAGGCATGCTGCGGAATGATATGTAATAATGCCGATGAAGCGGGCTATCTTTACTATCATTTATTGCATAATCAGGAATGGATTAGTAGTCAGTCGATCGGAGGAGCTCAAGAGAATCTAAGCAAAGATTTTATTGAAAAAATACTAATAATCAAACCATCTGACGAAGTCCTTTCAAAGCATACTTTTCAAATTATATTAAATTATAAAGAAAAGTTGACCCGAGAAGCATTGTTGCTTGGGAAAATGCAGGATTTAATACTTTCGAAACTTGCAACATCGGAGGATAAATTATGAAATTTACAGAAGCTGCATTAGAAGCAGCCATAATCGAATTATTTTGTGAAGAAAATTATTCTTATAGACAAGGTGAAAGTATTCATAAAGAAATTAGTGATGTGTTACTTCGTGAGGACATCAAGTTGTTTCTTAAAGCACGGTATTCTGATGATGGTATTACTAACAATGAAATTGATAGTATTATTAGGCGCATGGAAATACTTCCATCTTCAGCATTATACGAAAGCAATAGAACGATCATTAAAATGATTTCGGATGGATTTGTACTTAAGCGAGAAGATCGAAGCAAAAAAGATCTGTTTATACAACTCATTGACTTTACAGATGTTGAAAATAATTTATTTAAATTTGTGAATCAATTGGAAATACTGGGATACGAAAAGCGCATTCCAGATGGCATTGTGTATGTAAATGGATTACCTCTAGTTGTTTTAGAGTTTAAGAGTGCTATAAAGGAAAATACAACGGTTAAAGATGCGTTCACACAGTTGACAGTAAGATACCGAAGGGACATACCAGAACTCTTTAAATATAATGCGTTTTGTATTATAAGCGATGGCGTAAATAACAAAATGGGTTCCGTATTCTCTTCATATGACTTCTTTTACGCATGGAGAAAGATTACTGGTGATGAGCCTTTCGATAAGGACGGTATTGATTCTCTGTTTACGTTGATCAAAGGTTTATTCAATCAAACCAGATTTGTCGATGCTGTACGTCACTTCGTGTATTTTCCGGATACAAGCAACAAGGAAGAGAAGATTGTACCTCGGTATCCCCAATATTATGCGGCTAACAAGTTATTTCAAAGTATAAAGAGAAACATGAAACCTCACGGAAGTGGTAAAGGTGGTACATACTTTGGAGCTACTGGCTGTGGTAAGAGTTTTACAATGCTTTATTTGACAAGATTATTGATGCGTAGCATTCATTTTCAAAGCCCGACGATTGTATTGATTACAGATCGGACAGACTTAGATGATCAATTGGCCGCACAATTCACAAATGCAAAGGGGTTTATTGGGGATGATCAAGTTATTAGTGTTGAGAGCCGTGCTGACCTCAAAGATTATCTACAGAGTAGAAAAAGTGGAGGTGTTTTTCTAACAACAATTCACAAGTTTAATGAAGATACTGACTTACTAACAGATAGAATGAATGTCATATGTATCTCAGACGAAGCACATCGCTCTCAAATCAATCTTGATCAGAAAGTACGAGTAACAAAAGAAGGTGTTGAGAAAAAATTTGGATTCGCAAAACATTTACGTGATTCGTTACCAAACGCTACTTATGTTGGATTTACTGGAACTCCAATTGATGCAACACTGGATGTTTTTGGTCAAATTGAAGATTCATATACAATGACTGAATCGGTACGTGATGAAATAACGGTACGAATTCTTTACGAAGGTCGTGCAGCGAAAGTAAACTTGAATGAAGCCAAGCTTAAAGAGATTGAAGAGTATTATAAGCAATGTGAATATGATGGAGCGAATGAGCATCAAATTGAAGAAAGTAAAAGAGCAGTAACTCAAATGGAAGTTATATTAGGCGATCCTAAAAGACTAAAACTTGTTGCCGAAGATTTCGTTGAACATTACGAAAAGCGAATTGAAGAAGGTGCAACGGTAAAAGGAAAAGTAATGTTTGTTGCATCAAGTAGACCGATAGCCTATGAGTTGTACAAAAATATCATATCGTTAAGACCTGAATGGGCTGAAATAAGAGAATGTGATTCGGATATTGTGCTTTCTGAAAAAGAACGCCAAGAAATCAAGCCTATAGAAAAAATCAAAATGGTAATGACAAGAAATCAAGATGATATAAAAGAACTCTATGATCTACTAGGAACAAAAGAATTCAGAAAAGAGTTGGATAGGCAATATAAAAACGAAAAATCTAATTTCAAGATAGCAATTGTCGTAGATATGTGGTTAACAGGCTTTGACGTTCCATTCTTAGATACAATTTATATCGATAAGCCAATTCAACAACATTCACTGATTCAAACCATTTCTAGAGTAAACCGTGTGTATGAAGGAAAGGAAATGGGCCTTGTAGTCGACTATATTGGAATAAAAAGCAATATGAATGTCGCCTTGAAGAAATATGGGGTTATAAACGGAGATAATTTTGATGGAACTGAGAAAGCAGTTATTATAGTCAAAGATCAATTGGATCTTTTATCAAGAATGTTTCATAGATTTGACAGCGCAGCATATTTTAACGGAACTCCACTTCAGCAACTTAATTGTTTAAATCAAGCAGTCGAGTTTGCAATGCAGACAGATGAAAATGAAAAACGATTTATGTCTATTGTTAAGAAGTTGCGATCTGCTTACAACTTGTGCTGTTCAAGTGAAGAAATAAATCAAGTTGAAAGAGATCATATTCATTTCTATTTTGCAATAAAGTCAATAATTCATAAATTGACAATTGGTAATGCCCCAGATACCGCTCAGATGAATGAAAAAGTGCGGATGATGATACAAGAAGCCCTGATAAGCGAAGGCGTAGAGGAATTATTTAAGCTGGATAAAAACGATCCTTCCAATAATGCGGATCTGTTCAGTGATGAGTATATGGCAAAAATTGATAAAATCAAGTTGCCTAACACCAAAATAAAACTTCTTCAAAAGTTGCTTGCTAAAGCAATCGATGAGTTTAAGAAAACAAACAAGATACGTGGTGTGGATTTTTCTAAAAGGTTGAAGAAACTTATTGAACTCTATAACGAAAGAAAGGACTTCCAGACGATGCAAAGTGATGTCCTTGACGATGTTGCAGACCAATTTGCAGATTTATTCTCTGAACTTGTTAAGGAGAGAAATTCATACAAGGATCTTGGAATTGATTTTGAAGAAAAAGCATTTTATGACATTTTGAAATCAATTGCTGCAAAACACGAATTTGACTACTCGCATGATAAATTAATTGTTCTCGCACGTGAAATCAAGAAAATTATTGACGACAAAGCAAGATATACTGACTGGTCCCATCGTGATGACATTAAAGCGGAACTGAAAGTGGAACTCATTTTGGTTCTAGCTGAACATGGCTATCCACCAGTAACTAAAGATGAAGTCTTTAAAGAGATCTTTGAACAAGCGGAGAATTTTAAAAAGTACAGAGCTGAATAAAAATTTCTTTAGATTTTCAGTTTTGAAAAATCGGAATAGGAATGAGACTATGAGCATCAATAATAAATCACGTATTTTATATATTCTAAAGTTACTAAATGAAAACACCGATGAGCAAAATCCAATTTCAATCACTGAAATTATGGAACACCTGGACAAGCAAAATATAAGTGCTCACAGGCGCACAATTATGACTGACATTGAGTCGCTGGAAGAATTCGGAGTGGATGTAATAACAATTAAGTCCACTCAAAATAGGTATTTCATTGGTAATAGAGACTTTGAACTGGCTGAAGTCAAGCTGCTTATAGATGCAGTAGAATCTTCAAAGCTCATTACACAAAAAAAGAGTACAGAGCTTATACGTAAGTTAACAACGTTGGTCAGTAAGCATCAAGCATCTGAGCTGCATGGACATGTTTATGTGGATCAAAGAATAAAGCCTGAGAATGAAGAGATTTATTACACTGTAGATGCAATTCATTCTGCAATCAGTAGTAACAAGCAGATTGAGTTTAAGTATTATCAGTATACAGGCAGGAAAGAGAAGATTTTCAAAAATAACGGGTTTGTATATAATCTCAGCCCATATGCACTTATTTGGAGTGAAGATCACTATTATGCAATCGGGTATTGTGATAAGCACGGAAAAGTCAGCAAATTTCGTGTTGACCGAATGGCCAATACTGTAATTACAGAAAAGGAAACATTTCATAAGCCAGTTGACTTCGATGTTGCTGAATATGCGAAAAGTGTTTTTGAAATGTTCGATGGTGAGACAAAAACAGTTGAACTTAAATGCACAAACGATCTAATGGATGTCATTGTGGATAGATTTGGAGAAAATGTAAGAACGCATGAGCTTGGCAGCAATTGCTTTAAAGCGATTGTTGACATATCAATCAGTCCAACATTTTATGGTTGGGTGTTTGGTTTTGGTGGGAAGATGTCTATCTTAGCACCAGTTGAGGTAAAGAATGAGTTGATTGAGATGGCAACGAGAATAAAAAGCTAACAATATTCATTTATGAAAGCGGGTGTATAAATGGATTTATATTTAGAATTTGATGAATTTCTAAGGTCAATAAAACAAAATAGAAACGTTGCTCACTCTGTATTATTAGGAGCAGGTGCATCTATTGAATCTGGTATACATTCCGCACATGATTGTATTTGGGAGTGGAAGAAAGAAATATTCATTTCTAATAACCCAACTCAAACTGATCTATGCAAAAATATTAAAATGGACAGTGTCCAGAAAATTATTCAAAGATGGTTGGATAATCAAGGGGGATACCCTCAAAATGGCTCTAACGAAGAATATTCATTTTATGCAGAAAAAGCATATAAAATTCCAGGTGATAGACAAAGATTTTTTTTAAGCTTAATTGAAAACAAAAAGCCAAGTATAGGATATCATATACTCGCCATTTTGGCCGAAATGAATACTGTCAAAACCGTTTGGACAACAAACTTTGATGGCTTCATGGTTAAGACAGCTCACCAATATTCCGTTGTTCCAATCGAAATCACCCTTGAATCTCAAGATAGAATTTTTCGTCCTCATTCAGCTAATGAGTTACTTTGTGTAGCACTACATGGTGACTATAAATATGGGCCACTAAAAAATACAACAAATGAACTTGACAATCAAAGTGAAGTTTTTTCAAGGGCATTGGATATTCACTTCAATACAGAAAATGTAATAGTAATTGGATATAGTGGTAGAGATAAATCTTTGATGAAGGAAATTCAAAAAGCATATACTCAAAAGGGTTCCGGCAGATTGTACTGGTGTGGCTATGGAAATCATATTGACAAAGAGGTTGAAACTCTGATTTCAGAAATAAGGAAAACAGGCAGAGAAGCTTATTTTGTTCCTACAGATGGTTTTGATAAAACTATGCTTAGCATGATTAGTGTGGCTTTTAATGATTCAGATCATGTGAAAAATTCTTTGATCAATATAAAAAAAAGTTTTGTATTATCCAGTCAATTTGAGAACGTAAAATTCAAATCCCCAAATATTGCTGTTAATAAAGTTATTAAAAGCAACTTATTCCCTATTGTTTTCCCAAAAAGTTGTTATCAATTTTCAGTAAGAGTCAATGAAAAAGAAAGTTACTGGGACTTGACTAAAGGTTTATTGGATTTTGGTGTAATTGCAGTGCCTTATAAAGGATTAATATATGCATGGGGAGACAAAGATAACATTGTTTCCTATTGCTCATATAAACTCACTTCGCCAATAGAGCTTATTTCATTTCCAAAGGAAAACCTTATTATGTTTCCAATCTTTAGAGAAATGGTCTTAAGAGCTATTGTTATATTGGTTGCAAAGAAGATGAATTATGGATCAAACATGAAGAATAAAATTTGGAACACCCAAAAGTGTAGTAATTATGTTGTTGAGAACAAGAAAATTGCAGCTTTTGATGGATTGAAATTATCAATACAGAGTGATTGGAATCATATTTATTTATCTATAAGTCCCCAAATAATATATCCTCAAAATATGGAACTTAGCAAATCTGAACGAAAAGCTATCGCTGACATTTTTCATAAGAAAGTAAATAAAGACAAGCCAAACTTTTATTTTCATAACTATATTTTTGATTATTTTAATGAAATTTCAGGTGATAAGTTTGTTGAGCTAACAACTAACGAAACTGTTAAAGATTTTGTTTTTAAAATAAGTAAAAATGCACTTCATATAGGCTTGTCAGATAATTCAAAATCTAAAGCAGTTCATCCAGATATTACTGAAAAACAAATTGCCCTCAAAGGAATTGAATTACGAGATCCCGAATTACAGTTTTATGACCCTGTTAGAAAAAAGTTTAGTAATGATTTTCACCCCATGAGAGGATTAACTCAATATCAACCATTTGACTATTTTTTAAATGATTCTGGCTACATTTCTAAAAATATTACTCTTGGTATAATAACTCCATTTGCTTACAAAAATAAAGTATCTGATTTTCTAAGTGGACTCAATTTTGATGTCAATACAGCCGTAAATATTGATTATATTATAAAGTACCCTGGATTTAATCAGGCTTATGGAACAGGAATTAATATCCCTGAAAAAGAAAGCGACAGATGGAATGATTATCAAATCGGTAATAAAAGTATTAAAGAAGAAGCAAAGAAGCTTGCAGAGAATATAGTTAGGAAAATTGATAATCTAAATGCTCAGGGTGATAGTGATATTATAATTATATTTGTACCAAAGGAGTATGAATCTTTTACGCAGTATGAAGATGAAAATGAAAGTTTTGACCTCCATAACTACATCAAAGCATACGCAGTTCAGAAAAACATTTCAACTCAATTTTTAAGAGAAAAGACCATTGATAGTGACTTGAAATGCCAAATTATGTGGTCGTTATCTTTAGCGTTTTATGTTAAAGCAAAGAGAACTCCATGGATTATTAGTGGTCTAAAAAATGACACTGCTTTTGCTGGGATTGGATATAGCGTTAACAAAAGCACTAAGAAAGAACATATTTTAGTTGGATGCAGTCACCTATATTCTTCTGAAGGCATAGGGTTAAAATATAAGCTTTCGAAAATTACTGATTTTTCTCTGGACAAGAGAGATAACCCCTTTTTATCTGAAAGCGAGGCTTTTAAATTAGGCCTAAGTATAAATAGTTTATTCTATGAGTCATTTTCTGAACTCCCTAAAAGAGTAGTTATTCATAAAAGGACCCCCTTTAAGCATGACGAAATAAAAGGAATAACTGACAGTTTACACAGTGTAGGAGTAATGGATATAGACTTGATAGAAATAAACTATGAAGATAACGCAAAGTTTTTTGAGTATAATAGCAAAAATTTTATAATTGACGGATTCCCAGTGCGAAGAGGATGCTGTTTTCCTGTTAATGATAATACCGCATATATATATACTCATGGGATTGCACCTTCAGTTCGAAATCCTAATTTCAAATTTATAAAAGGTGGCAAAAGTATTCCATTACCTTTAAAGATTGTTAAACACTATGGAACTGGTGATCTTTCGCAAATTGCAACTGAAATATTAGGATTAACAAAAATGAATTGGAATAGTTTTGAATTGTATTCAAAACTTCCATGTACTATTGATTCCTCAAATGAGATTGCCAAAATAGGTTGGATGTTATCTCAATACGAAGGGGTTGTATATGACTATAGGAATTTTATGTAGTCTAATTTGAACTGAAAGCAGGTGATAAGATGCCTTTTGAAATAATACGCGCAGACATAACAAAACTTTGTGTTGATGCCATCGTTAACGCAGCAAATTCTTCACTTCTAGGTGGTGGTGGTGTAGATGGAGCAATACACAGTGCAGCTGGACCAGATCTATTAACAGAGTGCAAGACTCTAGGTGGATGCGAAACAGGACAAGCTAAAATTACAAAGGCATATAGCCTTCCCGCCAAGTATGTAATCCATACGGTTGGTCCTGTTTGGGAAGGTGGAATGAAAAGCGAAGAGGCGTTACTTCGTTCATGTTATAAAAATTCTTTAGAATTGGCCATTAAGCATGGGCTTAATAGTGTAGCATTTCCTCTCATTTCTTCTGGTATTTACGGATACCCGAAGGATAAAGCACTGCAAGTGGCTATGTCTGTTATTAGCGAATACTTAATGGCATATGAACTATCCATTTTTCTAGTCGTATATGATAAAAAAGCCTTTCTATTATCAGAGAAGTTATTCTCATCTGTCCAAGAATATATTGATGATAATTATATTGATGAGATGGCTATTTTTAGCCAAAGTCGGGACAAAGAAATACGCATGCTCTCAGAGTCGCAGGTCTATCAGGCAGAAGAAATTGACAGCATGTATTCCTCAAAATCCATACGGAGTCTTGATGATGTAATGGAAGAACTTCAAGAAACCTTTTCCGAGCACCTGATAAGACAAATTGACTTAAAAGGAAAAACAGATGTCGAGATATATAAACGAGCTAATGTTGATCGAAAGCTATTTTCAAAGATAAGAAATGATAAATATTACAAGCCAAGTAAATCAACAGTTATTGCTTTTTCTGTGGCTTTAGAACTAAATCTTGATGAAACAAAAGATTTACTTCAGAAGGCTGGATTTGCACTCTCACGAAGCAGTAAGTTTGACTTGATCATTGAATACTTTATTAGCGAAGAAAATTATAATATCTATGAAATAAATGAAGCGTTGTTTGCCTTTGAACAGACGCTGTTAGGAGTATGATGAATGGATGCAATAAAAGGTAATATTAATTCAATTTTAAACGGCTTCAAGCAATTTACTATTCCAGTTTATCAAAGAACCTACAGCTGGGAATTAGAACAATGCGAGCGCCTGTGGAATGATATTGTTGAAATGATGACGGAAAATAGAACAGGACACTTTGTTGGTTCTATCGTAAATATTGCAGAGCAAGCAATGCCTACAGGTGTTCAGAAGTTTATGATTATTGATGGGCAACAGAGAATGACAACACTCACATTGTTATTGATTGCGCTTAGAGATTATGGATATGCAAATCCTGATGACACGTCAATTAATCCAAACGGAATAAATGGCATGGTTATTCAAAATGATTATGGCATTGGCGAAGAGAAATACAAAATGGTCCTGACTCAAACGGATAAAGACGTCTTGATTAAGTTAATTGAACATAGCCCGCTTGATGGTATCAGAGCGTCTAGAATTATCGAAAATTATAATTTTTTTGTTGGTAAGATTAAAGAACACAAGTTATCTCCAAAGCAAGTATTTGAAGGCGTTTCAAAACTACAAATAGTAAATATAACTTTGGATAGAGCCGTAGATGATGCTCAACTTATATTCGAAAGTTTAAATAGCACAGGTATGGATCTTTCTCAATCGGACCTAATAAGGAATTATATTCTTATGGGATTGGGGCCAGATTTACAAAGCAATATTTATCAAAATTATTGGCTGCCAATGGAGAAATTGTTTGATTACGAAAAACAAACAACTTTGATGGATAAGTTCTTTAGAGATTACTTAACGTTAAAAAATGGAAAAATTCCAAATTTCTCTAAAGTTTATGATGAGTTTAAAAATTATCATAGGTATAGGTATCAAAATAGTGTGATCGAATTTTGCAAAGAGCTATATCATTATGCAAAATACTACACAAATATCTATTATGCAAAGAGCTCAGATAAACAATTAAATGCAATTTTCACTGATATTGGCCAATTGCAGATGGAAGTAGCATTTCCTTTTCTATTAAGAGTTTATTCGGATCATGAGAGTGCACTTATTTCTAAAGATGAATTTATAAAAATATTGAAAGGCTGCGAAAGCTATGTTTTTAGACGTGCAATTACTGGTATTCCAACTAATTCACTGAACAAAACATTTGCAATGATGGCAAGTAAAATTAAGACAGAAAAATATGTAGCTTCTTTTTATGCATATCTGGTTCAGCTAGATTCTTACAAAATATTCCCCAATGACGAGCAGTTCAAGGCTGATTTCATTATTAAAGATATTTACAATATGAGAATACGCAATTATATACTGAGTAAGCTAGAAAATTTCAATAATAAAGCGCCTATAAACATTGAAAATTATACAATTGAGCACATTATGCCTCAAAACAAGAACTTATCAAGCGAATGGCGTAAAATCCTTGGTGACGAATGGGAAGAAGTTCAAAAGACTTATTTGCATACTATAGGGAATCTAACATTAACGGCTTATAATTCCGAGATGTCGGATAATTCATTTGATGATAAGTTAAATATGGTAGGTGGATTTAGAGAAAGCGCTTTAAGAATTAATAGCTTTGTAGTTAAGCAAAACACATGGAATGAACACACCATTCAAAACAGAGCAAATGAGTTATTTGAAGTTGCACGGAAAATATGGGATTATCCAGATATTTCAGAGAGCGAGTTGCTTGAATTTGGAGCGGTTGACAAAGTCGCAACTGAATATACATTAGACGATTATGAGTATTTAGTTAACGATATGTTGTCCCTTTATAAACTTTTGGATCATAGAATTATGAATATTTCATCTGCAATTAAAAAAGAGTGTAAGAAGTTATACATTGCCTATAAGGTGGACACGAATATTTGTGATATTGTTCCACAGAAATCAAGACTTCGAGTGTCAATTAATATGAAATATGGTGATGTTAGTGATCCTAAAGGAATCTGTTTAAATGTCGCTGATAAAGGCCGCTGGGGAAATGGTGATATTGAGGTTGGAGTAGACAATGAAAGCCAGCTTGATGACTTGATGGAAATAATTATGCAGTCATTTAATAAGCAGATTGAATAAATAAATCAGCAATTTGTCGCTTATCATGCGACCAATCGAAATCCTAAAAATGATATTCTCTAATTACAAATTATGGAGGAGGATAACATTATGAAAAAGGATTTAACCGAATTGATATTTATATTGGATCGTAGCGGATCAATGGGTGGGCTTGAAAGTGACACCATAGGTGGATACAATGCAATGTTAAAAAAACAAATGGAAGCTGAAGGTTCTGCCTATATTACGACGGTATTATTTGATGACGAGTATGAGCTATTACACGATCGCATTAATTTAAAAGGTGTAAAGCCAATCACTGAAAAGGAGTACTTTGTAAGAGGTACAACTGCGCTGCTTGACGCTGTTGGAAAATCTATTCAAAAAATCGTAAATGTTCAAAGGAATACTTCAGATGATGAAAAAGCAGAGAAGGTATTGTTCGTTATTACAACGGATGGCCTTGAGAATGCAAGTCGGGAGTACTCGTATAACAAGGTAAGAGCTATGATAGAAAAACAAAAGAGTCGATACGGGTGGGAATTTATCTTTTTAGGTGCCAATATTGACGCTGTATCAGAGGCTGAAAAATTTGGTATAGACAGCAGCCGTGCAGCACAATTTCATAACGATAAAGACGGTATAGAGCTTAATTACAAGGTTGTTAGCGAAGCTATCTGCGAACTTCGTTCAAGCAAAATGATTTCGCGAGATTGGAAAAAAGAAATTGATGTAGATTATAAGAAAAGAAAATGAGCAAAAGTAATAATGATAGTACCGTCAGCAAATAAAATTTTGACCATTTTTATAAAATGTAGAATCGGAGTGTGCTTTGCTTATGAGCAATAAATTTAATTTTCAAAAACTCACGCCTATGAACGATGCAGACTTATCAGTCTACCAGGAGGCTATGGACTTTGTATTCAAAAATGAAGACATTAAGAATATTGCAGTTTCTGGTGCATATAGCTCTGGTAAGAGTAGTATACTCGAGTCGTATAAAAGAAAACACTCCGACAAACGCTTTATACATCTTTCGCTTGCTCATTTTAACACTCTGGAGCCGGATGATTATACATCGCAGAATTCAGTAAATGGTACGGGTGTTGATGTAGCAAATGATCTTGTTAAAGAGTCTGTGATTGAAGGTAAAATACTTAATCAATTAATTCACCAGATTCCAAGTAATAAAATACCCCAGACTAATTTTAGGGTTAAGAAGGACGTTAAGTTCATAAATGTAGTCATGCTGACTGCCATTATTAGTATAGCTATCGGAAGTATTGGATATCTTGCAACATATGATAAAATTCGAACTTTTTTAATACAAATGTCGGATAGTTGGCTGAAAAACATATTATTTGGACTAGCAAGTCAGCACACCGTTATTATAGCGGTAGGCATTTGTGCAATCTGTACTTTCACTGCAATTTTATTATTGATTAAAGCTCAGTCAAATAGGAATATTTTACGAAAGATTAGTCTACAAGGAAATGATATTGAGATTTTCGAAGAAACGGATGACTCATACTTTGATAAATATTTAAATGAAGTGCTGTATCTGTTTGAAAATGTTGAGGCAGATGTAATTGTATTTGAAGACATGGATAGATTAAATGCCAGCCGAATATTTGAACGGCTTCGAGAGGTGAACACTCTCGTTAATATACATCGTAAAAAAGAGCAACATACAAAGTATTCTCCACTTAGATTCTTTTATCTATTACGTGATGATATTTTCACTTCTAAAGATAGAACCAAGTTTTTTGATTACATTATTCCAATAATACCTGTTGTAGATGGCTCTAATTCGTATGAACAATTTCAAAAGCACCTGAGTGAAGGTGGACTATTAGATGAGTTCGATCATAGTTTTCTCCAAAGCCTTTCACTATATGTTGATGACATGCGAATTTTGAAAAATATATACAATGAGTTTTTGGTATATTTCTATCGTCTAAATACAACTGACTTGAACTACAACAAAATGTTAGCACTGATCACTTATAAAAATCTATTTCCGCGTGATTTTAACGATCTACAGCTAGCAAAAGGGTTTATTCACAAGTTGTTTACGGAAAAAGAAACTCTTATTGAAAAAGAGTTAGTATCAATAAAGAGCCAACGTGATTCATTGGTCTTAAGAATTGAAAGCGCAAAAAATGAGTTATTATTAGATCAGCAGGAAATTGAAGATGTGTACGCGGCAAAGAAACAAAGAATTCCAAAGCCATACGGTTATTATGATCAGAATGGACAAGAGCTTATCAACCAGTATGATATTGAATTAGAAGAAAGAAAACAAGCTCTTCAAGATAGAAGTGAAACACAATTATCAAATTTAGAATCAGAATTAACAGGTTTGGTCAATCGCATATCCATTGTTAAAACTAAATTACTGAAAGATCTTATAAACCGAGAAAATATTGATAGTGTTTTTTCAGTTACTCATAAAGATGAAATTGGTAGCATTAATGAGTTCAAAGAAATAAAGAAAAGCGACTACTTTTCATTATTAAAGTTTTTAATTCGCAATGGATTTATTGACGAGACTTATACTGATTATATGACTTATTTTTATGATGATAGCATAAGTGCTAATGATAAGACGTTTTTACGCAGAATCACGGATCGACGTGGTTCTGAGTATACGTATGCACTGAGAGAACCAAAGAAAATTATTGAATCGCCATTAATGAGAAGAGTTGAGTTTGAACAGGAAGAAGTTCTGAACTTCGATTTATTTGAGTATCTTCTTCAATTTAATGACGCTGAAAAAAATCGAACTTATTTACAGACTTTGATTTTGCAAGTGCAGAAAACTAGTAATTTCGATTTTATGTCTAAGTATTATGATACGGGCAAATCTCGGAAACAGTTTGTTTGCCACGTAAATAGCATGTGGTCTGGTTTCTTTAGTGATGCTCTTATTCATAAGGCTATACCACTTAAGCAAATTCGACTGTTTTCTATTGAAACACTTTACTACTCAGATGATGAAGTGATTAAATCTGTCAATTATGACAATAATCTGACGAAGTATATATCAGCCTGTGCAGATTACTTAGCAATTGAGAATCCCGATATTGAGAGATTGATAAATGGCTTTAAACATTTAGGGGTACAGTTTAACGATTTGAATTATGATTCTGCAGATAAAAATTTATTTGAAGAAGTCTATAAAAAACATTTGTATGAGTTGAATTTTACGAATATTTGTTTAATGCTTAAGAAAGTTTATCAAATTGAATGTGAATTCGACATGTTTTCTAGAAATTACTCACTGATACAAATCCAAAATAGTTCACCATTAGCAAGCTACGTTGCCCAAAACATGGCCGCTTATGTTTCGATACTGTTAGAAAATTGTGCTGATGAAATTAATGATGATAGAGAGAACGCTATTAGCTTACTTAACAACACACAAGTCGATAAAGCGTTAAAAGATCAATATATAGATTTATTGACGACAACAATATCGAATATATCTGAAATAACCGAAACGTCTTTATGGCCAGGTTTGCTAAACCGAGGAATTATTGAATTTTCAACGAATAATATTGTGAATTACTTTGAAATATTTAGTTTGGATAGAGCGCTAATTGAGTTTATTAATAGTGGCTCAACTGAGATTGATTTTGCATCTACCCACGATACTTTTGGAGAAGAAACAGCGATGCAATTATTTGATCAGATATCCATTTGCAATGAAATAGCGTCTGTAAAGTACAAAGATGCCTTGCTTTCATTAAAGTACTATTTTGATAACTATGAAGTTGTGAGTATCGATGATGATAAGTTCAAGATATTAGTTGATGAGAAGATTCTAAAAATGGGCGCAGATTGTCTCAGGTTTGTAAGAGAAAAATTTACACACTTCACAATTCCATTTATAAGCCATAACATTGATGATTATATTGAACTACAATCTCCTGAGATCACTAGGCATGAAGAAATTCTTGAAATTCTAATGCTAAACATTGGAGATGATAAAAAAATTAATTTGCTCTCGAACACTAATGAGCCAATTTCAGTTGTTAACAAGGCTTATTCTGATGAACTAATTGCTTATCTCATTACTCATAACCTTTATTTTGAAGATAAGCCTTCACTTTATAAGAACTATTCAAAATATGAACATCTAACACAGTCTGTTATAAGTTTGTTAACTTTGACTGACATTGATGAAATCATCTTAAACGGTTGGATGCTGGAGGATTCTCTTTTATCTCAGTTGCTAAAATCAGAAAATATAGTTAGAGATAAGAAAATCATTTTATTTACTAAAGCGATACCTGAGTTAAATGAAGACACTTGTAAAGTACATTTTGAAGAGTTAGGGCTTGAAGATTTAAATGGTATCTTTACTAAGGGCGGAAGCAGAAGAAAATATATTAAAAATGATGAAGTTAGGATAGTCTTAGAAGCACTTAAGGAGAATAATTGGATCTACGACTATAAAGAGGATGATAAAAATAATGAGCGATATTTAATAACTAAGATTATGCCTAAATTGAAATCCTCTGAATTTATTGATTAATACTGTTGTGATCATTAATTTAACTTTCCTATTTTGAACTAAACATTATATATAATCGTGTGGAGGTGGCATGTTTTTATGCCACCTCTTTTAAATGGAAAGAAAGTGTATTGTCAATCGAACATACGTTCGCTATAATCTAATTACAGTTCGCCGGTAAGCGAATAGAAAGGAATTTCGTTATGTATGATGAAGAGCTGAAATTTGGTGAGTTTATTCTTGAAAGACGAAAAGTGCTAGATATGACCGGGAGAGAGCTTGCAAACAAGTTATCAATTTCAGCAGTTTATCTATGCGACATTGAAAAGGGTAGAAAAGCAGCATTGACAGATGAGACACTTGAAAAACTTAGACAGGCACTTTGTTTAAATGAAGTAGAATGTGAACACTTCTATGATCTGGCTGCGATTGCAAGAAATACAGTGAGTGCAGATTTACCGGAGTATATCATGGAAAATGAAATTGTTAGAGCTGCACTTAGAACAGCAAAGAAAAATAATGTTACAGATCAACAATGGGAAGAGTTCATAAAGAAAATTACAAAACAAGAAGAATGATTTCCCGGAAAGGAGATTGCGTATGGCAATTCGTGTAAATGATAATGTATTAGTGTACCACTTAGGGCATCAATGATCATGAAATAGTTTACCATGCTCAAATCAAATCCTGTAAAATTGATGTAGATTTTGCGGGAGGTGTGGAAGGTGTGATTGTTGA
>Ga0302241_1000167_pt1 | contig 69410 bp, 56 predicted proteins | sample AAG_UR_Arg_MG_FD_193532 | JGI IMG/M metagenome (GOLD analysis project Ga0302241, IMG submission 193532) | Enriched activated sludge microbial communities from anaerobic digester in WTTP, New Holstein, Wisconsin, United States - AAG_UR_Arg | ecosystem: Engineered > Bioreactor > Anaerobic >... | reverse complement strand
CAAATACCTTCTCCATCATGGCTTTTGAGATGCCCATTGCATTGATAGGGTATGCCGCTTTATCAGTAGACAGACAGATAACCTTCTTAATGCCCATATCAATTGCTCCAGTAAGAACATTGTCTGTCCCCATTACGTTCGTCTTGACTGCTTCAAGGGGAAAGAACTCACATGATGGTACTTGCTTAAGTGCAGCTGCATGAAATATATAGTCAACTCCATGCATCGCATTTTTAACACTAGCCAAGTCTCTGACGTCCCCTATATAGAATTTCAATTTATCATTTTTGTATTGTTTTCTCATGTCATCCTGTTTCTTTTCATCACGAGAAAAAATACGGATTTCTTTTACATCTGTATGTAAGAATCTCTTCATAACAGCATTTCCAAATGAGCCTGTTCCACCTGTGATTAATAATGTTTTGTCCTTAAACATATTCCTTATCTCCTTCGTTTCGATTGATATTTGAAAACCATTTATCCATTCTATTAAGTAATGTTTCTTTATCAAAATTCTTATGATAGTAGTCAACAGCATTTTGAGCCATATTTTTATGTTTCTCAGTTGGCATACTAACTAAATTTTTAATATTCTCAGCTAGTCCTTTCGCATCACCAGCATCACTACAGACGCCTGCATCAGCCTTAGTTATTACATCTTGAATTTCTCCATCAGCTGAAACAATTACTGGAACTCCACATGCTAGACATGATTGAGTTTTTGCAGGAAGTGTTATTGAAAACACTTTGCTTTTAGATAAACATATTAAAGTTGCATCACTAACAGCCATAAATTCTGGAATACGTGTAGCTGGCTGCTTATCAATAAAATTGAAGTATTCTGCAACTTTGTTTTCTTCAACTTTTGACTTAAGTGTTTCTTTAAACCGACCATCTCCAACTATATTGAATCTAACTTTTGTATTTGACTCTTTAAGAATCTTTGCTGCTTCAGGAAGAACATCTAAACCTTGTGCAAATCCAATATTGCCGGCAAAAATAATATTGAATATATCATCATTGGGGATCTCGGGGATGTTTGCATTACCTTTATCTACCGGCTTATAGTAATCCTCTGCATATTGAGGCCAGAATTCAAGTTTTTCTCTTTCAGTTCCCCGATCTATAATTGCTTGTATAAAACTTTCGGATGAGGTAAAGATTCTATCACACCGTTTATAAATATAATCAACCATGACACCAATAGCATTTAAAATTCTTTTATTAGTGATACCTGCAACTATTTCAACATTCTCAGGCCATAAATCAGTTACATACAAGTAACATGGAATCTTTCTTTTCTTTGCATACCAAACTCCAGGAAGTGCCTGTGTCATAGGAGATACTTCAAATATGAATACATAATCTGCTCTAATCTTGGTGAAACCTTTCCAGAAGAAACCTGATACCACAAATGACAAATAATTAAAAGCAAGCATGATTGCATTGTTTCCTCTTGGTATCAAAGGAATTCGTATAATATCCATACCGTTATACGTTTCTTTTCTCTTCTTGAGTAGCCCATATCCATCATAATATTTGCCTTGAGGGTAGTTTGGAATGCCAGTTACTACCGTTACTTTGTATCCTCTTTTAACCCACTCTGTGCAAATGTCATTGATACGAAACTGTTCAGGGTAGAAATATTGTGCGATTACTAATATGTGTTTTTTCAAGTTTGTATCCACCCTTCCTGTTTAATTCTCAGTCAACTCGATAGATTCTCTAAATGTTCTTACTCGGTAATTCACCTTATCATAGTCGCTCATTGACTTCTCATAAACCAAATTGCCGAATATCTTATTCACTATCCCAATTCCAAACATCAGCCTCAACACAGGGTTAAACAACTTAGTCATCCATATCTTCTTTCCATGCACTTCAACTATCGTCTTTACCAGCTCACTAGTCTTCACATACTCTTTGTTCTGTGGGAAGTACAATCCTGACTCTCCATGATCTATCATGACCTTAATGAACTCACAGAGGTTATCTATATGAAGCATGCTGCGCTCGTTATCGATGTCAGGGAATACTGGTATCTTCTTAGCCATGTTAGCCAACCTAGGATAGTTCCCTTTAGATCCTCTCCCATAAATCATAGGTGGCCTAAGAACCACAATCTTGAAGTCATTAGTCTCTAAATTCTTGATGCCTTCTTCAGCCTGCAGCTTACTATTTCCATAGAAGTTGCTTGGTGTCGGATCTGTATTTCTATCAATGACTCTCTTATTACTACTGCTATCACCATAAACAATAATGCTGCTCATAAAAACGAACTGCTTTACACCTTCTACCTTGGCCTTCTTGGCAGTTTCAATTGTTAAATCTCTATTTACTTTATAGTAAAGGTCTTCCATCTTTGGATCAGATGACACATGAGCAATCCCAGCTACATGAAACACAACATCATACACAGAAAAATCCTTCTCTTTCCATGATCCATCTTTCATATCAACCGTATCTACGTTATATTTATCAGGTTCTCTCATGAGCCAATTCTCTAGAGATGTACCTATGTAACTGTTCTTTCCAGTGATTAATATATTTTTCATTACTTCACTGTCTCCTCAGCTTTAGAATTACTGGAATTTATTTCAGTTACTTTCGCTTTAACCCCAGTCCCACCTTCAACAACACCATCACTTCTAAGTACGGAAAATATCGTCCCAAAGAAGCATCTGACATCCATAATGAAGCCAATCTTTTCAGCATACTCTCCATCAAGTCTAGCTTTAACATCAATCTCAAGTTCGTCTCTACCATTAATCTGTGCCCATCCAGTAAGGCCAACCGGCACGTTATTTGCACCGTACTTATCTCTTTCTTCAATCAAATCATATTGATTCCAAAGAGCCGGTCTTGGACCGATGATACTCATCTCACCTTTAAAGATATTGATAATTTGAGGTAACTCGTCTAGAGATGTTCTTCGTAGGAACTTACCTACCTTTGTAATCCACTGATCTGGGTTCTCTAGAAGATGCGTTGGGGTGTCCTTCGGAGTATCGATTCTCATGGTTCTAAACTTCAATATATGAAAATGACTCTTATGGATCCCAACTCTCTTTTGTTTAAAGAGAACTGGTCCATGGGAGTCAAGCTTTATTGCTATGATGAGTACTAAAAAAAAAGGAGATAAAATGATTAGTCCGAGTGTTGAGAGTATAATATCTAATAATCTTTTGATTTTTAAGTAACCCATAGTAATTGATCCTCCTGCTACGTATATGTAATTGCTCAAGATGAGCATTCGCTTTTGAATTTATCTGTTCATCTCTATATATTAATAGAATGTCATTACACCTACACGTCATTTTCCTCTATCGCCATAGTATTAGCAACGCTTCGAGTACGCATCCTTATGCGATACTAACCTCGTTTGGTTAACATAACACTTTTGCATATATATTCCATTTTTTTAAATCTCGAAACCATTGCAATTGCTATATTTCGCCATATAAATTATTTGTACATCCTCATCGGGTAACCCCTCGTTAAAATACTTACTCGCAAAACAGCAATTTCAACATTTTGCGATTTTTACATATTTATACACTAAATTTTAACATATTTTGCATCTTTTCGCGAATATCTACATTCATTTTCATGCCCTCTGAAACCGTTGCAATTACTGGCATACAAAATGTTAATCCTTTTACTATACTAATCAGTGTTATTTCATACTTGCCTCAAATCACTATATCTTGTGTAATTAACAATTACAGTGCAAAATTTATGCTATATTTAGTGGTCATCCTTATGCGATACAAACGTCGATGCACAAAAATCCAATAATATTAATATTTATGCTAGATATCACGTTAGAACAGGTGTTCTGAGTAAAATTTTGTATATTTATTCATCAAAATCCTCGTTCACATTAGTATGCTAAAAGGATAAAAACTCTATCACAATATTTTAAAACTTGATCCAGATCATTCACAGGTATTGTATTTCGATTATATGCTCCAATCTATATCTTGCATAAACCCTGAGATGTCTTTTCATTGTTTATGCTATATATTGTCTTTTGGGTTGATTTTTCAGCTTCTTGATCAGCCTCACATCCTCATATAATAATAGTCTTTTAACACACCTACTCGAAAAATCGCATTTTCAACACATTGCGGTTTTTTCATTTTTGTTCACTATAACTTAACTTTTTTTACATCTTTTCGCGAAATAGGTATTTCATAGCCTGCTACTTTTTTTACTTCTTATAACCCTTGCAATTACTCGATTACAACCAGTAATCCTTTCTCCATGCTAATTCGCATTAGTATCCTAAAAGGATGAATTACTATATCTTGTTGTTTTTATGAAAATATTTTCATATTCTATGCAATATTTAGTGCTTATCCTTTCGCCATTCTAAGCTCGCCCATTCCATCCAATCCACGCCCATAAAGCTCTCATTGCTAACAAATATATATCTGTACCTTACCCTCAATCCCTATCTCCAGCTTCACATAACACAAAATAGTAAATATTCAAAATTGTTCACCAATTTCCATTTACAGCCACCTAAATTCCCTGTATAATTAACTTATCAAATTCGAAAGGATGATCCTTATCAGATCGACAGGTATTGTTCGCAGATTAGATACACTAGGCCGTGTCGTACTACCCATTGAAGTCAGGAGACAAAAAGACCTTGAGGAAAAGGATCCTGTTGAAATTTTTGTTGACGGAGATTACATACTTTTAAGAAAGTATGAACCTCACTGCTTATTCTGCGAAGACAAAATTGGTACTATCTATTTTAAGGGCAAACCACTTTGCCCCGACTGCATCGACTTTTTTAAACAAGCAGGTGTCTAACCTGCTTTATTTTTTTCAAGCAGGTTTGATACCTGCTTGTTCAATTTTTTGACCAATCTCAACATCATTGTCTCAATCCGTCTTATATACGGATCCTCCATATCCATTGAGACATCCTGTTTTTTCACTGCCCTGCCAAACACACCGCGTCCATGTTTTCATAATCCAAGGCATCTCATTCTCTATAGTAGGCTCCATCTCCACACCCCTGTCCGGGTGGGCGCTACAGCATATTTTCCCCTCTGAATAAGTGATATCCCCATGCTTCGGACAATAGTCTTGATTCGCTGCACCTAAAAATTGAGCGAACACCAGGTCATTATGTATAAGCTTTTCTTCCTGCAAATAAAGAGTGTAATGCGTCGCGATCATTTTCCTGTTGCATTCACAGACGAAACCCTCAACCTCATCAACAAAGCTGCCAACTGCAGGAGCTGTTACCAAAATAATAACAGCGGCAATTACCAGAAATGCAATTAACTTAAACATTCTTACGCCTTGTATGGTTTGAAGCAGCGAATCCAAGAGGTCAAAAAGCTTCACGAGCCACACACCCAGTCAGGTATATTTCTTAAGAAAGCGGAACTGCGTCAGCAGTCCCGCTTTCTTTTGCATAGCATCTAATTTCGCTTAATGGTTAAGAAGCGGCTTACTTGAGATGCCAATCTACTTCCAAGCGGAAGCTCCGAAGGAGCTCACTTATTTTTATTTCGACAGCAAATTCCCCACCATCTGCCCCGCCTCAGCACGAGTAGCATTCGCCACTGGCATGAACGACCCATCCGGATATCCACCAATCAACTTATTAAATCTAGCCGCGAGTACTCGATCTTTGGCATAAGCACTAACTTCCACCAGATCCTTAATCCCTACCGGTACACTCTTAACCGTCTTACCAATCATCTTCTCATAAGCCTTCATAATCATGATGGCCATATCCTGGCGGGTAATGTTGGCATTAGGATCAAACTTACCGCTGCCTACACCGCTGACAAGTCCATGGAGCGCAGCGACATTGACATATTCGTAATACCAGTCACTACTGTAAACATCATTAAACGTCACTTTGACATCCCCTTCAAGCTGAAGGGCTTGAACCAGGATTGTCGCAAATTCCGCTCTTGTGATCGTCCCATTTGGTTCATAATCTGTCAAAGATCTGCCGGAAACTATACCCTTCACAGCGAGCCCTTCAATAACTGACTTAGCCCAGTGCGAAGTCATGTCCGAAAAGACGACATTTCTTTGAAGAACGCCGTAAGTACTGAGGTGCGGCGCGTGGAAGACCACGCGGTCATTCTCCACTCGGCTTCTGATATACTCCCAGACACCCGCGCTTTGATTGTAATAGTAAGCGCCAACCGTATGAAGATTTGAACGGAAGCTGCCAAGCGGAAGCGCGATCCATGGTTCAATATTAGAGAGGACTTCAACGACAACACCCAGATCATTAATTAGATAAACCGAAGGATCATAAACCGAGCCCAAAATTCCTTGGGCGCCGTTTACAAGTTTATTTGCGAAACCATTAGTTGGCACAGGTTTTAACTCTACCACCAGTGTGAGTCCCGCTTTTATGGTGTCCATAGTTTGCTCTGAGAGCATCATTGACATATTTCCAATCACAATATGGATGCCGATATTATTAGACTTCATGTAAGCCACTGCCGCAGGCGCAATTTTGACCGAAGTACCTGTAATCTCAACAGACACATTCTGGCTCAGCGCAGCGATTTCAGCATCTGTAAAGATGGCGGAAAGCCCTTCCTTCATCATGACCAAAGCGTTGTTCTGCTCAGCAACTGCCGCTTTGACCATAGTGTCCGTAATCACATCCGTTATTTCGATGCTGCCAATGCGCTCAAGAACGCTTTCTAGCATGAATGCCGCTAGTGCTTCTAGCTTATGATGCGTTCCACCTGTGGTATCTTTCGCCATGGCTGGCGCGATAAACTGTGTGAGCAGCTGATTCGTATAATTGATTGCGCCTTGATCCGTCAAGGCGTCGTTCTCCAGAAGTTTGGCGATGAGGTCTGCTGCACGTTCTACAATTTGAAGGGTTTCAACGATGTCCTGACTTGCAGCAAGGACTTCTTTTTCAAGATCTTCAAGAACCGGATCTGCCTGAGACTGGGTGACGACAGCGCTATTGATCAACTGCAGCGCTTGACGCATAGCCAGTGACGTATAAGTGGCATCCGGATTAGGGGTAGTGTCTGTTGGTTTCTCAGGCGTTGGGATAGGTTGTTCAACCGGAGGCGCTACAGGAGGAGGCGCAATACCGCCGCCACCGCCACCGCCGCCACCTCCGCCGCCCGGAGCGGTGTATTCATCCACTTCGAGCAGATCGAATTTGATCAGGACGTTGATGATGGTCTGATAAGACGCGAATTCACTCTCAAGGACGCCAAATACCGCGTCTGCCACTGATTTTGTGGCGTTGCTGAATTCGGCCGGATTTGAAAGGTCCAAAACAGGGTCTTGAATTAAAGTCAGATAAGCCGCCCAGTTCATCAAGGCTGAATCCAGCTCCAGAGTGTAATCCCCTGAGGCATCCTCTGTCGCTGTTCCAATCTCGGAAGTTAAGACCACATTCTGAACAAACAGCTGAATCAATTGAATGCGCTCTGCTGGTGTATCCGCAAATTCATTGACTCTTGCTTTGAAGTCTTCAGGCATGAGGGTCCAAACCTCTGAAGCCCAGCCTTGCAGTACTGCGCCATAAACGGTTGATTCTGGAGATGTATCCGCAACAACGTCGCTCAGGAAGTCCTTGATTTCAGCAGCGTTATTTCTTAGCCAGTCAAACAATGCCGTATAGACAGCGTTATCAAAGCCATAATCGTCAAGATAGCCATATTGATCTGCACCCAGCAGCGCTGTTTTTAACTCTGCTTCGTGGTCATAAATTGCCAGCAGCGCAGCGCCAACGGCAATGACATCATCATTTGTCAAATCATCCAGATAAAGTCCATAAATATAACTAAAAAGTTCACTATAAGTGTCGGTATCTGAGGTGTAAGCAAAGCCCGCGCCAATACTGCTAAAGCTTAGAGCTACCGCCAGCACCATAGCCAGCCATTTCTTCCTAAATAATTTCATCCTTCTGCCTCCTCATAGTCTGTTGATCTGTTCTCCTATTCCAAATTCCCGTAAAACAGCTGCATCATCTTGATCATTAGGACACTGGCTTCCGCACGTGTCAAAATTTGATTAGGTTTGAACGTTCCATCCGGGTACCCAGAGAAAATGCCCATTTTGGTAAGCCAAAGGAGATCCTCTTGTGAGGTGGCATTTAAGGTCTTAATGTCTGAAAAGCTGAGGCTGGTGCCGCCCTCTGTATTGAGTTTAAGGACCATAGCCATATTTGCAAGGAGATTCGCCGTCTTTTCGCGAGTCAGCGGCTCATCCGGCAGTGCTCTTCCGTCGAGAATTTCATAGAGATTTAAGTAAGAGGCATAGGACATAAAGTCATAATGCCAATCCCCGGCTTTGACATCCATAGGAAGCAACTCCGGTTTTAAGGCTTTGTACTCCTTGGAAAAAGCCTTCACCAGCATAGTGATAACCTCAGCTCTCGTCAGTGGCTGCTCCGGTCTGTAGGTCTGGTCCGGAAAGCCTGCTATAACGCCTGCCCTTGTAAGCAGCGTGACATAATTGGCTGACCAATGCTTGGTCATATCTTTAAAGCCTTGGCTTGCACCAAGTACAGGCTTTGTAATGGTAATGCCGAGATCCGGCAAGCCCAGCTTAACCTCGTCCGGTGGTGTAAACACCGAGCCGCCTGTGCTGGTGGTCGTTATGTATTTATTGTTGAGGCTCAGCATGCCATTTTTATTCAGCGACACCGCTGCGTCCACCAATGCCATACGATCATTGAAAGACCAGGTTTTCAGCGCTTCAAGATTTTCCACTACTGTCGCCGAAGTTATGCCGTTTTGTGTCATAAAGTCTTTTTGAGAGTCAGTCAGTTGAGATTGATAGTTGGATTTCGTCGCCTCAATGGTTTCGTTGTCATAAAGTGTAATCTTTAAAACATCGCCAAAGTCCACCCGTTCTTCAACAGGCTGTACTTCCAGCGCCTTCAACATCAAGTCAATATACACCGTATCCAAACCATCGGCAAAACTCATTGAGCCTGTAAGGGAGATCAGTGCTGCCAGCGCGCCTGCGGCGCCTTTTTTCCACTTAAATGACATAATTGTTGGCCCTCCTGACCTTTTTAGTTATATTTTTTGAATAGTCCAAGGATCCACTGCTGTTCTTCCTCTGAAAAACGACTATAAAAAAGCGACTTGGCGCTTTCTTTCTCTGTTTCATTAAAACCATCCTGACTCCACTGGATCAGCGCGTTGATTTCTTTTGCGCTCAGCTTGGAAGAAGCCAGTTTGTATGCTTGAGCTTTTTCAAACAAGGTCGCTTCCTCTGCACTGATATCTGTGGTGTTTTCAGTAGCTTGTTCGGTTACATTGTTTGAAGATTCAGGGGCTGGCTTTTGAGGCGCTGCTGCCGGGAGTTTTGTTTGATTATCTGAAGAAACAGCCTCACCATCAGAAGGAGTTGCGCCCTCGGTGTCGTTCTCCGTCAGATCAGTCACCTCTGCGACTTTCTCCGACTCTGTTTCTACAGGTATTTCAATGACATGAGGCTCCAAAACTTCGATGATCTCTCCTGAGGCTAAGCCCATCATTTGATCCGTTTTATAATCCACATAGACAACTCCGGCCACTAAAACAAGGCACACTGCGGCCAAGAGGAGCACCCATTTTTTTTTGTCATTAGCGCCGCGCAAATCGCCAAGCCTCCAATCTCTTCCAGAAGCTTTCCTTCAGCAGAACTGCACTCGTCATTCCAGGAACATCAAAAGTCGTCCAAGTTTCATCAAAACTATTGTCAACCTCGAAGCCTTTAAAAGCGCGTTCAGGATTCAGTGCGCTCAAACGCTCAAAATAATCCTGACTTGTCAGTGACTTTAAAATCTCAAGGGCTTCCCCCACCTGGGGTGAACGCGTTGTATCATTATGGGCGTCGCTGCCAATAAAGTGATACATTTTATACTTCAGCAGCTTTCTGGCTGTTTTTCCAGCACTGGATTTAGGATGCTTGAGGCTGCCAAGATTAAGCTGAAGATAGGCACCTGTGTCAATGAGCTCCACGGCCAATTCGGGTTTTTCCGTTATGGCAGCGCAGCGCTCAGGGTGGGCAATAATCACTTTAAGGCCCAGCTCGTGAAGATCCGTAATCAATGAAAATGTCTCAGGCATCCAGCCTGTCATAGGCAGTTCAAGGAGCAAATATCGATTGGCAATGAGAATGACTTCGCCTTTTTTGATGTGATGGATCAATTCGGGCATAAGGTACGCTTCATGTGCCGGCGTGATCTGAAGATCCATGCCTTTTGACTGCAGAAATTTTGAAATAGCGCGAGCAGATATAATCAGATCTTCGCGCTTACCAAACGGCTCACCTGAAATAAAATGCGAGGTAGCCAGCACGTGCCTAAAACCCGCATTCAAAGACTGTTTGGCCATGCGATACGCCATATCATGGCTCCTGGCACCATCATCACCGGGAATATTGGGGAGAAGGTGGGAGTGGATATCATACATAATGTCTCGATCACCTTGCTTTCTGCAGTTATCTGAAGCTTAAACACTTATTAGGCCCACTTAACGGCGTTTCTTTTTAAACAGGCCACGTTTTGGAGTCTCTTGTTCTTCCCCATAAGCCGCGCCGTAATACGCATAATATTTATACTTATAATAGCCGCCTTCGTTAATTGGAAGCCGGTTCATGACAACACCCAAAAGATTGGCATTCACGTTTCTCAGTAGTTCTACAGCATAGGCCGTCTGTTTGCGGTCACCGTGACCTACTCTCAGCACCAGCATGGTCCCATCCATAAAAGAGGACAATATTTGGGCATCTGTGACTATGCCCACAGGTGGTGCGTCTATCAGGATCAGGTCATAGGCGTCCTTCAGTTTATCCATTAATGCTCGCATACGCTTGGATCCCAGTATTTCAGAAGGATTGGGCGGTATAGGGCCTGACAACATTAAATCAAGATTCGGTTCTTCAGTTGGGATGACAAATCTAATTGGGGATTCGTCTGAGATCAAAGCATCAGATAAGCCTTTGGCATTAACCTTCTTAAACATTTTGTGAATACTGGGTTTGCGAAGATCTGCGTCTATAATCAGAACTCTTTTGCCCGCTTTAGCTGAGACCACGCCAACATTGGAAGCCGTTGTTGTCTTTCCCTCACCTGCCATGGCACTGGTGAAGACAATAGTTTTGATGTTTCGATCCAAATCCGAGAACTGTATATTTGTCCTAAGGGTTCTGTAAGCTTCAGAAATAGGTGACTTAGGACTGATATGCGAAATTAGTGTATCCATACTAGTTCTCCTCCTGCATTTCCGGGATCATGCCAATGACCGGGAGCCCGAGCAACTGCTGCACTTCTTCCGGGGTCTTGATGGAGCGGTCGAGAAACTCAATCAGGAACGAGATGAATACGCCCAGCATCAAACCAAGCACCAGGCTGATGGCCAGATTCATTGGAATACGAGGAGACACCGGAGAGCTTGGAATCTCCGCAAAGTCAATTACCTGCACGTTTTCAATCTTCATGATGTATGAGACTTCTTCCATAAAGGTTTTTGCCACTTCATTGGCAATCAGGGCAGCGCGTTCTGGGTTGGTATCTCTTACCGCCACTTTGATTACCGCTGTATTGTTGAGCAGGGTCACACTCATCTTGGAGCGCAGTTCGCCCGGACTCAAGTTGTTGCCGAGATCACTGACCACTTGATTGACAACCGCATTGGATTTTGCGATTTCAGCATAAGTTCCAATCAGCTGCTGATTCGTCAGAATCCCTTGATTGTTGATTTGAGAGGTCGACAGCTCTTCTACAGGTTTTCCCAACATCAAAGTGGTGTAGGTTTCATATTCCGGAGTCAGCAGAAAAAACGAAACACCGGCACTGATCAGTACTGCAAGAATAGTCAGGATGGAGATCAGTTTAATGTGCTTTAAAAGCATGTAAAACAGTTCCCTGAGATCCAGGGTATCAAATTCTTGGTCCATGTTACGAAAGCCTCCACTTCTAGATTTAGGATTTCAGGTGTACGATTTGTTGGCCGGCTGCAAAGATTCAAAATACAGCACAACAATTTAATCCTATCATGATTTCGTCCTTCCGTCACCCGAGGGCTTTCACAACAGTTCAAATTGTCCAAAACAGTGAAGGGCAATGCGATCAAGCACAGTGTCAACTAACATATTATGGCGTTACGACATTCCACTGCTGAATCTCAGCAGACGGCATATTGCATCCGTTTTCAATGAACGCCTCATTGATCTCACGATTGTCTCTTTGATAGGAAGGCACAAGGGATTCCAGCGTCATAACCAGTGTCTCCATATCCCCTGAGTGGATCACCTCTCTGAGGCTCTCCAACCGCTTCAGCAGAAAAGCGTATTCCAAACGATTTGGCTTTCCAACGAAGATTTTCTGATGCTCCGTTTCTCCTTCTACTGATTCCTCAGAGGTTAAAAGTTCCTCATAGAGTTTTTCGCCAGGTCTAAGGCCGGAAAACTCGATTTCGATGTCTTTGTAGGGCTCAAGACCGGATAAACGGATCAAATCCTCCGCTAAAGTCAATATTTTGACCGGTTCGCCCATATCAAGGACGAAGACATCTCCGCCTTTGGCAATGCCGCCGGCCTGAAGGACCAGCCTCGAGGCCTCAGGAATGGTCATGAAATACCGAATCATGTCTTTATGGGTCACTGTCAGCGGTCCGCCCGACTGGATCTGTTTTTTGAAAAGTGGGATGACACTGCCATTTGAGCCCAGGACATTGCCGAAGCGTACAGCTGTAAATATGGTCTTGTTCGACTCCACGGACTGAACGATCATTTCCGCGATGCGTTTGCTCACACCCATAATACTGGTTGGATTAACCGCTTTATCAGTCGAAATCAGGACAAACCTTTCGACACCGTAGTTGAGGGATGAATCTACCAGATTCAGGGTACCAAAGACGTTATTCTTGATAGCCTCCCGCGGGCTCCGTTCCATCAGAGGCACGTGCTTATGGGCAGCGGCATGGAAGACGACCTGTGGTCTGATCTCATTAAAGATACTGCAGAGTTCTCCGCGGTCCCGAACTGACGCAATGATCACATCCAGTTCTACATTTCCCAGTCCTCTGGTTTTCAACTCATTTGCCAGATCATAAACTGCGTTTTCGTTAATGTCGAGGATGACAAGTTTTCTAGGCGAAAATCTGAGAATCTGTCGGCACAGTTCTGATCCAATAGATCCGCCGCCACCCGTGACTAAAACGGTTTTGTTCTTCAGATAATGCTGAATCCCTTCAAGATTCAACGTGATCTCATCTCTCCCCAACAAATCCTCAATTTCAACATCTCTGATCTTTTTCATGTCCACATTGTCGATCATCATTTCTTCCAGTGAAGGGACAGTTTTCACTTTGGCGCCTGTGCGTTTGCATTCCTCCAGGATCTCCTTGCGGTCCTGCATGGATACCGAAGGGATGGCGAGGATAATTTCGTCGATCTTCTGACGTTTCACCACACTTAATATATCGTAGCGATTGCCCAAAACTTTAATGCCATTGACTAAAGTTCCTTCTTTTAATGGATCATCATCTATGAACGCTTTTGGGTATCCGAAGCGCTGCGGTTCTGACAGCAGGTGTCTGGCGGTCATCCCGCCGGTATAGCCTGCGCCTATGATCAACACATTTTTGTAGATCTGCTTAATGGTATAAGCCCTGTTTTTCAACCTTCTGACGACCCTGTAACTCAATCTGAAGCCGCCTATCAGAACCACGTCGAAAAACGAGATCAGCAAAAGGCTCTTATAACTGAACACGGACCCTATGGAGGCATCCAGAATGGCTATGAACAGGTGGCTGAGGACACCAAAGCTCGCGATGCGGATTAGTTCATCTACGCTGGCATGCTCCCACAGGCTGTCATAGAGCATCAGCACTTTGATTAAGATCAGTTTGATGCCAATCATAAGTACTATATACTGCAGCGCATTCTGGAATAAAAACATAAGCCGGTCGAAATCTGCTTTAAGGATGATCGCGATGACTATAGACGCAAAAAGAAATGCGATATCAAGAAATAGTATAGAAAATTTCCGCGTCGATTTCATGTACATGCCTCCCAACAAATTGTGCGGTTTACATAATCATGTAAATTTGTATGTCAACCACACGCCAAGCATTATTATACTATAATATCAATGTCGAAATTTATACAAGAATGTCGAATGAGCGCTTTTACAAAAAAAGAACACAAATAAATTCAGGTATCAAAAAAAGCCGCTATTAGCAGCCCTTTGATGTCAAATTTGCAACTGGCTGACTTTTCCCCGGGGAGGAAGTCCCTATAGCTTTGTGTCCTGAAGTTTCCCTCAGTTTACCGATTTTATTCATTTTTTTGTTTGCTTTATGTAGTCTGAAATGAGTATATCACAACCAAAAATATTTAAAAGGTCGAAGATTGTCGTATGCGTTACAAATAAGTAAATTGTTTACATAAAAAATTTTTTATGAAGAAAAAGCGCCGGATTGGAAATTGAGGATCCATTTTCCAATCCAGCACTTGCATTAACTAATACAACATTCTTGAAATATCTATGCAAAAGAACGTAAAACCTGCTGGCAATATTCAGGCTTATAAATCATTTTTTATTGCACAGTTATTTCCGGAATGTGCTACTAATCCTCAAACGGCTGCACATCAAAGGACATGGACCTAAAATAATTAGTTACGCCATCCGCATTCACCGGATCATAATAATCGATGTAAGCTCCAATGGTATAGAACTCACATACTCTGAACTCAAATGGATCCTCCCCCGGTTCAAAGACCGGTGTAATCCAGGCCAGGAAATGATCGCTGTCCGCACTGATTTCTGTCATTGTGATGACGCTTTCGAATTGGTCGTAGGAAAACATCAAGACCTCAGCCGTCTCAACGACGTTTGGATCTGTGTTGAGATCCGGATCTATCAGATAAAGCTCAATGGGAACGTAAGCATAGTGCGTTTTGCCCTCCGGCAGGAGCATCAGGATTTCTGCGGTGTGGGTTGGTTTTGCCTCAGGTACCTGTGGCTGAGGGTCTTCAGTTTGCGGCTCTTCCGGCAACGGATCTACGGGCTGTGGATTTTCGGGCTGAGGATCCGTTGGCTGCGGGTCTTCCGGTTGTGGGACCGGATCCGGCTGAGGCGCTTCAATCACTGGCTCAACAGGTTCTGCAGGCTCTTCCGGCGTTTCGGCTGGTTCTGTATCAGCCGGAGGCTCAGAGACAACCGGAGGCTCAGTAGTGACAGGAGGTTCCGGTTGTGGGGTTTGGTCCGGATCAGGTTCAGGCTGTGGTTCAGGCTGTGGCTCCGGTACGGTGACTACCGGCTCTCCCAGTGGCGCCGGTGTTGGCACTACGGCCGTCAATCCTTCTCTCATCCACTGCAGCTGAGATTTTGCCACCAGACAGATGGCTTCGGCATGGGTAAGCCACTGGCGGCTTTTAAAGGATCCGTCCGGGAAGCCTTTAAAGATCCCCTTCTGAGTCATGCCCAGGACGGATTCAAGAGCCCATGATGGAATATCCGGCTGATCCGTATAAAGCTGCTGTTCCATGATCCTTTCGGCTTTCATAAGATGATGAAGATAAAAGGCGCCTTCCATTCTTGTGACATAGTACGTTTTGGTGACTTCCCGGCTTTCGCTTGAACCCGCCGTAATTTCAAAGGCTTCAAGACCCTCAAAGCTGTTCTGAATGAGGATTTCAAAAGCCCCCCGCGTCATAGGCGCGTCCAGCAGACCAAGGGACTCGAATTCATCAATCAAAGGGTGCCATTCCTGTGTTATGCCAGGTGACTGCTTGACCCAGTGCGTCGACTGTGCGGCGCTTGCGGCTAAACTTGTACTGAAAGAGGCGCTTCCAAAAATCAAGATTAAACTTAACAGCATGGACAATAGGTTTCTCGTTTTGTTTTGACGGCTAGCCTTCATGTAGTGCCACTCCTTCTGCGATGATTGCTAAAGTGGTTGTTGTTTACATTACTGTGTGCCCGTCTCAATTGTCATTTGAAGCGCTCTTTTATACCCAACCGGTACTGGATTGACGCTGGATCACCTCCCTGGATCCGAAGTCGCAGTCGTTGACATAAAACTGGGATAAATTTCCTTCCCCAAAGGATTGTATCTAAAAATATACACTGTGTAAAGAAGTTTTTAGGGATTTACTATTATTTAATCCTTATATTTACATAACATTTAATGGAAATTCTTAAGAAATTTCATAAGGGTTTCCAAGTCTCTTAAGAAGGGGTAACAATGTGCCATCCGCCTTGTGTCAAAAGGGGGTCTGATGGTACACTATAAGCATTGTGAGGTGGCAGTTTATGCGAAGAAGCTTAAAATTTAAAAGTTATAGAACAATTGGTATCGCTATGCTGTTGGCGCTGATGCTGACTGTTCCCTTTGGAATGAGCAGCGTTTGGGCGGACAGCGCCAGTGATGAGGGTGCGGTGTCTGACACAGGGACCATCGGCGAAATCTCTGAAGAAGTGCAGTTAGAGGAAGACATGGCGGAAGTGCCTGAGGTGGACGAGGACTATATTACGCACTCCGAGAAAGCCCGGGTGCTGTCTGTAGTGGAGCGGACCCCTGCTCCGGAGGAGCAAATTACGCTGGAGCAAACTGTGCAGCTGGAGATCCTGACGGGGAAATTCAAGGGTCAGATTACGGAGACCATCAATGTTCTAAGCGGCAACTCGATTTATGAGCTGCCGGTGTCAGAGGGCGACAAGGTCATGGTGCACATTGAGGAGTACCCGGACTCAGGGGATTATGTGGTCTATGTCTCGGACTATGTGCGGGATACCTACATTTACTGGCTGGGTGGATTCTTTCTGCTGTGTGTGCTGGCCATTGGGGGGATGCAGGGTCTGAAAACCATTGTGACCCTGGGGATCACCATGACCCTGGTTTACAAGGTGCTGCTGCCGGCGCTGTTGGCGGGGTACAGCCCTATTTTGATTACGGTGGGTATTGCGATAGTCATCAACATTGTGACTTACCTGGTGATCAGTGGGTTTCAGCGCAAAAGCTACGCGGCTATTATTGGGGCGTCACTGGGGGTTATTATTGCGGGGGTTCTGGCCTATACGGTGGGCTCCATGGTGCGGCTGACCGGACTGTCCGGGGAGGAAGCCGGGATGCTGCTGTACATCCCACAAGGGACGGTGTTCAACTTTAAAGAGCTCATGTTTTCCGGGATTTTGCTGGGCGCCCTTGGGGCGGTTATGGACGTGGCTATGTCGATTTCCTCTGCCATTGACGAGGTGCACAGGGCGAATCCTCTTCTGAAAAGCAAGGCACTATTCGCGGCGGGTATGACCGTGGGCAAGGATATCATGGGGACTATGAGCAATACGCTGATCCTGGCTTATACAGGGAGCTCCATTCCCCTGCTGCTGATCTTTATGGCTTATGACACGCCGCTGGCGAGGATTATCAACCTGGATCTGATTGCCACGGAGATTGTTAGGTCCCTGGCGGGGACCATTGGGCTGGTGCTCACGATTCCAATCACGGCGGTGATTGCGGTGGGGATGAAGGGGAAGTAGATATATAATCAAAGCGCCCCACACCCCTTCAGCTGGAGTACGCTGAAGGGGGTGTGGGGCGCTTGGTTTTTTGATGTGAAGAGAAATACGATTTCGAAGACATACTGTAATGTGGTGAAAATATTCATACTTCATAAGTCCTTATTAAAAAGATCACTCAAACTGAGCTCTTTATAATTGGTTAGACTTTTATAAGTTTTTATAGCGTCCATAATTTGTTCTACACCTTCAAACTCACAAATAAAGCGGCCTTTAGACTTGATATTCTTAATTCCGTATTCAGCTTGGCAAAATTCACTGGGCTTGTTTTTTGACTTATGCTTTCTTGAATAACGTCCGTAATCTCCATTTTTGATAACGATCAGAATTTCAATTTCTGGTCTTGTGATAATATTAAAGACTTTATCTTCATAGCGATCTTCATAGACAGCATCCAATTTGAACTTCTCATTCTTTGAGTCGACAATTCTAATTATGATGACAGGTTTTTCAAAGTATAAACTCAAGAACTCTTCTTGAATCTTCTTAACAGCTCTCGTACGGGTGATTTTCTCAAAAAGCAGATCCTGTCTTTTGAATATCAGAAGATCGTTCTCAAGCAAATAGTTTATTAAGTCTTCTTCTGCCCTTCCCTCGCATATACAAAGAACATAATACTGCCCACTTATGAATTCACCAATTTGCATAATAGCTCCCTCACGTCTTTAATGAGTTCATAACTCGGCGAAGTGCCGTCGATATAATTCGACAACAGAATTTCACTTTTCTTTATATCATTTCTATTTACTATTTCTGAATACCTGATGACTTTACTGACGAAGTCCTGATCTCTTACAAGTACGTAAATATTGTCTTTTCTATCAATCACATCTATAATCTCAGAATAGTGCGTCGAGAAAATGAGAGTCGCTCCGAACCTGTTGATCTCCTCGTCTGTAAAAAGACCTATCAGAATCTGGACAAGTTTTTTTTGTATATGATTCTCAATTTCATCAATGATTAAATAACCACCGGATTTCATGACTAATGCAATTGTAAAAATAAGATTGCTTCCTTTTATTGTGCCGGAAGACAAATAATTTTCAGTTTCAAAAATGTTGGTTGTATACTGTTTATCTTTATTCTTAAATTTGATCTCACATTCTTCATTGTTTGACTTAATAAATTCGATGCTGTTATCAAACAAATTGACAAAGGGCATGATGTCATTCCCTCTATTATGGTAAATATTGATATTCGTCGCGCTAATGGTATCTCTATAAATGACATCGTTTCGAGTATAGATCGATACGATACTGTCTTGTGGTTTTAAAAAGTTATTTTTGTTATTTGTTACATCACTTCTTCTTAAAAGGATTTTCTCAAATTCATTGACGCTTTCCTTATTTCTTACTTCCGATTTAACTTTTGAATAAACAATCTCATCTTTGAAATAATACTTATTGTCCTGCAATTGGTCCTGTATGCCTATAGTTGAGATCAATCGATAAAAAATATCTTCATTATAAAAGTCAACTTTCATGATCGTTCCATCATTAATAACGCCACTAATAGGGCCAATATCATCAAGTCCTGCGTTATGAATTACTATTTTAAATGCCAGTCTAAGAAGTTTTAAAAGTGAGGTTTTGCCTGAAGCATTTGGACCTGTTACGGCCACTACATTCTGTGAGTAAATTGACCTATATATATTGGCAACTTGACTGGATTCAGTCACTCTATCCGCGGCAGTTAAATCGATTGTAAACCCTTTTTCAAAGATTCCAATGTTTTCAAATTCAATTTTAAGCAGCTTCATAGTCTCACCTCCAATTTAATTATATCACTCGAATTGCTATTGTAAACACAAAATCTGTTTATGTTTGCAATTTTATAATTTTATAATGCAAAGAGAGGCAGCGTATAGAGGATGACTCTTTTTGACATTACATCGAATATCTTGGGATGGTGTGCGTTGGAGGAACCATCGGCAAAAACATTATTGCTTTAAATTAAACATAATCTCCCCATACCGCCCGGTAGCCATCTCCGAAGGATCACCCATCTTGCAGAACTTGAGTTTTGCCAGCTTTGCATGTGGGCGTTCAACAATCAGCTGACCTTTGTCGACCAGCTTTCCGCGGAGGGCATCCAGCATCTCGAGAAAACGGGGATCATGCTTAGCTGCTTTATAGTAAGAAAGGACGTAAGTGGTATAGAACATGTTGTAGCGGAGGAAGGGATATTCAACTTTCATATACTGCGCGCCTATGCCAAGATGGCAGGGTCCCGTTGGGACGCGGACAGTCCAGTGATCCAGAAGTTTGCGCCGTTGTCGTGCCGGATGGAAAGGTAGTCGTCGAGATCTTGCGTGTACATAGACTCACCTCTTGGATGGATTCGGGTTTTGATTTGTTAAGTACTATTAATATAGTTTCCCTCCATAAAAGGGAAGGTCAAACAGACTTGAAAGAATGCAATTTTGTGATAGAATTATATTAACTACTTACGAGTAGTCAACTCATGAGTAGTCAACTTATGAGTAGTTATGTGACCATCGAAGCAATTCTTGAAGGGGCTGAGCCACTTGTTTATTGGAAGGACAAACGAATTAACGAAGCTTGAAAAGCTATACAAAACAAATAAATTCGAATTCATGATAATGTTTGGACGCCGCAGAATTGGTAAAACAAGGTTGTTAACCGAATTCATCAAAAATAAAGAGGCCATCTTCTTCTCCGCAGAGGAGAATAATGACAAACTAAACTTGTCAAAATTTACAGATGCCATTAGAGAACACTATCCGCAATTTAAGTATATCCCCGACTTCGATAAATGGGATCACGCTTTTAAGTTCATCGCTGAAATTGCTTCAGATCAAAGGATCGTTGTCGTTATTGATGAGCTGCCCTATATTGCCCAAAGTAATCCAAGCTTTTTATCGACGCTTCAGCATGTGATTGATCATACCCTTTCAAAAACAAATTTGTTCTTGATAGCATGCGGTTCATCGATCAGTTTCATTGAAAATGAAGTCATTTCAGAGAAGAGTCCGCTTTTCGGGAGAAAAACCGCTCAGATGCATGTACAACCTCTCGATTATTTTGACGCCGCGAAGTTTTTCCCGAATTACACCTATGAAGACAAGGTCAAGACTTATTGTCTCTTAGGCGGCATCCCCCAGTATCTGAATAAATTTGATGCTTCACTAAGTCTGCCAGAAAATATTATTGAACACATTTTGGATACCAGTGCCTATTTATATGATGAACCAAAAAATCTCATGCATCAGGAGCTTCGTGTGCCCGCAGTTTATAATGCAATCATTGAAGCCATTTCATCAGGCGCAACAAAACTCAATGAAATCTCGACAAAGAGCGGTGAAGACAGCCGCAAATTATCAAAATACATTTTGCATTTGGTAGACCTCCATATCTTAAAAAAAGAATTTCCAATCACTAATGAAAAATTTAAAAATACGATTTACAGAGTGAATGACTTATTGTTTAAATTCATCTATAGGTTTGTCTATCCTAATAAAAGTTTGATCGAACGCGACAAAAGCCGTTATGTTTATGAGGAGAAAATACTCCCTGAACTCAGTACATTCTTAGGAAGCGCCTTTGAAACTGTTTGCATGGAATATTTGCTGCGAATGGACCATCAGTCCAAATTGCCATTCACCATTGAAAACATTGGCCGATGGTGGGGAAACAATCCCATTAAGCAAAAGCAGGATGAAATTGATTTAATTGCCCTTGGAAGAGATGCCGTCATCTTTGGCGAGTGCAAATTCAAAAATGACCTAATGGACGTAAAAACGTTAAATTTGCTGGTAGAAAGAAGTCTTATGTTTGCGCACGAAAATAAATATTATTATCTGTTCTCGAAAAGTGGTTTCACGAAGCAACTGATTGAAAAGAGCAAAGAACAATCCAATATTAGGTTGATTCAATTGGACAATCTGTTTTTGGATGTGGTGGAAAGTTGAAAATTTTTGAATGACTTAAATGTTATAATGGATTTTTTCAAATGAAGGCCCACAGATCCCAGCGCGCATAAGAGGCGCTGAGATCTGTGGGCCTTTATTTTCCTTTTAAAAAAAGGAAGCGACAACAGCGGCTGCCGCCGCCATTGTCGCCCCTCCTTTGAATTATTTCCCTACGTACTCTTTTACCGCAGTCAGTACAATAAAGCCTGGACTGCCTTCCACCGGATCTCTCCACGAGACATCCTCATAAGCGAGGTGTCACGTTTCGCAGAAGTTGCCCTCGGCGTCATAGGCGAAGCTGTCAGAGACTTTGTAGCGGTTATTCTTGAAATCGATGTGCCACTGCTGTTCATCTCTAACCGCGGTGCCAGGGTTGTTTTTGTAGTCTATTCGGACCCAGACATCCAGGATTTCGTCGCCCTCTTCGTTGATCCAAGTCTGAAGCGAGGCAGGTTCGAAGCTGTAGTCGCGCCACGGGTCTGACCCCGCCTGTTCAAAAATTTTCTCCTGAGCTTGCGGGAGAGTTGGTGCTGCCGGGGTTTCTGCGGCAGGTGGCGTGGCAGGTGGTTCTACAGCCGGTGCACATGCTGAGAGGGTTGCTGCGGCGGTGAGGAGGAGGGTTAAGGTGACCATCGGCAGAAGCTTCTTTAGGTTTTTGGATGTTTGCATGAGGTTTCACCACTTTTCTTATTGGGGTGTTGAGCTAGGTTTGGTTAGATGATACCCATTCTCAACTGGATTATAGCACCACTATACCCCAAGGGTGAAATAAATACAATTAAGAAATGATTAACGTTTGATCAGCATGAGCCACTGGTCAATGGTGTCGAAGCCCAGGCGGTGGTAGACTGAGCCGGCGCGGGGGTTGTCGTAGAAAAGGCAGAGGGTTTTGCCTTCCCCGAGGAGGTCGCGGCAGAGGCTGGAGAGGCAAGCGCTCATCAGGCCTTGGGCGCGGTGGTCTGGGCGGGTGGCGACGCCCACGATCATGGCGGAGGCGGAGTTTTCGGCGGCGGTCTGGGAGACGGTCAGGAGGCGGCCGGTGGAGTCATCGATGAAATAGACACGGGAGGCGCCGGTTTCAATGTTTTCGCGCATGCGGTGCTCTGTAGTGGTGATGGAGTCGCTGAATTCATCAATTTCTTTGATGAGATCGAGGATCCGTGGGGCGTCGTCTGGTATGGCGATTTTGATGGTTTGGGTTGGATTTTCTGGGCTGAGCTGGGTGGCCTCTGTCAATTTACAGAAGTAGGTGACCTTTTCTATATAGGCCGGTTCAGGGCGTTCCAGGGCTTCGGTGGCTATGGCTATTGCCTCCTGGACTCTCCGGACCAGGGGCAGGCGGCCGGAGAGCATTCTGAAGTCGGGGTCTGAGAGCATGATATTGGCGAAAATGGCCGGGTTATAGTGATTGTTTTTGAAATAGGGAATGTAGTTGCTTTCGTAGCGAAGGAGAACGGCCTGAAGGTGATCCGTGTCGGCCTCAAAGTCGCCCCAGAGGGTTTGGAAGTGCGCGTCAAAGCCGAAGCGCTCAATGTCGCCTATGGCGAAAAGATTGATTTCAGGTTCTTCCAGGAGGAAGCTGAGGGTGGTCTGGCGGTCGGCTTCAGTGAGTCTTCGGATCATGGAGGGACCTCGCTTTCGGGGGGGAATGGGTTGGGGGCTTGGGGCTTGGAGGTGGTGGGTGTGTGGGTGGGTGTGTGGGTCGGTGGATCGGCGCGTCGGTGAGTGTGGGGATTGGGGTGGTCAATATTTGGTAATGCGTGAGTTATTTCTTCTGACTTTGTTCTTTTTCCCTATGGAGAGGGATTTTAAACGCTTCCGGGATGCCGTAGGCTCTTAATTTTTCGATAAGGTGATCGTCGAAGGCATAGGCGGCGGTGGCGCGCTTGATTTCTATGTCCTCTTCGGTGAAGGTCGCGATTTCGATGCCACGGCAGTAGAAGGTGATGCCTGTTGGGGCGGAGGCTTGGAGGGTGTCTTGATCATGGTCGTGATTCTGAGCGGTGTTCAAGACGGTGGTAAGGTCGCCGCGGCTCTGGAAGTGGAAGCGGTCGAGGTTGTCGATCAGGCGGGCGGCGTAGGTGAAGCTGTCTGCGGTAAATCTGAACATGGCGCTGGCCCAGCTGTTGCCGCCCTGGACGCGCTTGTAGCGCGGGGTTGGTGATGTTGCTAGACTTGCGAAGTCAGTGGACTTAATAATGTTTGAACTTGTCATGAGAATCTCTCCTTGGATTGGTTTCTTTTGGGGTGGATAACGGCTTTTAGAATTTGGGGGCTTTCAGAGTTATTCGTTGAGGTTCTTTTTTAGGCATTGGCGCTTTGGGGTGGACCTAAAATAACAAAAAAATAAAAAAACCTCTTTCAAGCAAAAGAAGTTAGGTCATATTGGCTCCCTCCTTATCGCTTTCAGCTGGACCACCTTGCTTTGCAGCAGGTTGGCGCAGGGTCATAGAGCTGAACCTCTACCCTGACTCTTGATAAGACTGTTTATGAAGTTGTGGGTGGTGCGGTGGTATGGATAAAGCATAGCATAAATTTGGAAGGAATGGAAGATGGAGATTTAGTGATTTAGGGTTTTGAGATGGGGACGCGGACAAAAACGGAGTTGGGGACGCGGACAGCTTTTGAAATCAGCCCCGACACATTTAATTGTTATTTAAGGTTTGGGGGTATAAATGGATTACAAATCCTATTATGCAATGCCATTTCCCTGCCTTCCCAGGTTTAAGAAAGGAGCACCCGTTATGAAACACAGACGATTACATAACCTTCTTCATAATCTTCCCCCTACACTCCCCCAACGCCTACCGCGTCACCTCTTCCTTCTCATCCTGCTGTCTCTTCTCCCCCTCCTCTCCGCCTGCAACATCGTTGACAGCCCCGAACCCGGTCCGGACGGTGTCACAAGCGCCACCGAAAAGCGCTATCAGGAACTGGAAATCAGGGAATATGAAGGGATGCGCCTCGATCCTTCAATAGGCCCCAGAGACAACTCCATCAGCGGCATTCAGCAGGTTGACATTGACAACTACGAGTTGACAGTTACAGGTCTCGTCGACACGCCGTTGACTTACACTTATGATGAGGTGCTGGCGTTGACAGCTTATGAGCGGCTGATCACCCTACACTGCGTCGAGGGCTGGGACGCCACGGTGCTGTGGGAAGGCGTGAGACTCGCGGATTTGATCGAGTCCGCCGGGGTTCAGCCGGAAGCCGTCACAGTCATTTTTCACTGCGTTGACGACTACACGACCTCCATGCCGCTGGAAACCATACTGGAGCGGGACATGCTGCTGGCTTACAACTCCAATGGGATCCAGCTCCCTGCGGCCCTTGGCTATCCTTTTATTGTCATTGCGGAAGACAAGCTGGGCTATAAATGGGCCCGGTGGGTCAATGAGATTGAACTGACCGAGGATGCCGACTACGAAGGATACTGGGAAAGTCGAGGATACGAAAACGATCCGGATTTGAGGGAGAAAAGTACGACGCCTTGATGGCGTTTGGGCTTGAGAGCGCGTTGCATACAGAATTAAAGCCTTGATCTCCTGAATAGGTGGCGATCAAGGCTTTTTATCTGGATTTCAGCACTTTAACCTACAGCAGCTAAAGTGATGTGTATGTGCGTGTCTATAGTCAATTGACCTTCTTAACTGATTGCTCTATCCCCGCACTGCGTTTCTTAAACCGGTTAATAAACACAATCCACGCCAGAAAGGTTGACCCGGCAGCAAACAAGGTCGGAAGATTAAGATTAATAATCGTTAAAAATCCAGCCAAAATAGGCGGGATAGCCTGAGCCAAGCTGACAATGGACTGGTTGATCCCAAGTATTTCCCCTTGAGAAGAGCGATCTGACAATCCCGAAACAATCGCTGTGCTGTTCGGTTGGATCAAGCCCTGAAGAATTGCAATGAATGGAATGATGACGTAAATCCAAAGAGCGTTATCCGGGATCAGCAGAATTGGGAATACAATGGCAAGAAGCAAAACCGCATAAGACAATATTTGAGTGGATGAAAATTTTCTGGAAAGTGGACGCAATACCGCACCCTGGGCAATAGCTATCCAAATGCCCATATAAGCAAATAAGTCACCAATCTGTGATTGATTATACTGAAATTTCCCCACCAGGAAAACTTGAAAAAATTGGGTGAAGAAGTTGAAGCCTATGGTCAACAAAAAAACAACTATAAAGACGGTTCGCATCTCATTGATCCCAAAAGCACGTCGAATGTTCCCAATGCCGGCAAAGAGATCCACACGCCCTGTTTTCCTTGCTTTGAGCGTTTCAGGGAACAATCTGAAGACCATCAGCAGATTGATTATGGACAATACAGCCGCCAGCCAAAAGGGTGTGTCAAAATTAAACCAACTTACAATTGAAGGGTCAGACAATTTACCACCTATAAACGGACCTATTACAAAACCCAAACCAAATGCCATACCAATCAGACCAAAGTTTCTGGCTTTGTTGCTTTCATCACTGATGTCAGCAATGGCCGATTGAGCGATAGAAATATTGCCGCCGGTGAAGCCATCAACGGACCGGCCCAAGAACAACAGCCAAATATTCTGCGTCACAATGCCTATTGCAAACAGGATATACCCTATCATCGTCCCAACCAGTGAAGCCAGCAGAATTTTTCTGCGTCCCATACGATCTGCGAGAACACCAAGGATTGGTGCACCAAAAAATTGCATGATCGGATAAGATGCAATCAGAAAGCCATAAATGATGGTCCGCAGGGAAAAGTCATATTGCATAGGCAGTAAACCTGCCACAGGATTGAGAATAACCGCCGGAAGTATTGGAATTATTATCCCCAGGCCAAGCAAGTCAATAAAGACAGTAAAAAATATTGGCAGTATGGTCATAGATTTGTTTTTCATGCTTTTGCCTCCGAATACACCTTTATGTAACGTTACACATAATTGTGTATTTTGTTTTGATTTCATGATATACTAATCTATAAAAACAAGCAAGCAAAAAGAAAGGTGATCAGGATGCACGAGCCTATGCCTTCACGGACAATGAAGAAGCGAGACAAACTTCATCATGATATCCTTAGCGTCGCGGCTAAACTCATTAGTGAAAAAGGCTCCCTCGGCGTGACACTTGAGGAAATTTCCTTGCATGCGGATGTGGCGCGAAAAACCGTTTACAATCATTTTGAAAATAAAGAAGCCTTAATAAAAGAACTGGTGATGCCAGTCTGCAACCATGCCAAAGCTTATCTGGAGCACTTTGGACTTGATCAGCCGCTTAGTATGGATCATATCTGGAACTACTGCATAGAATTATGGGAACGTGAGGATTTGCACGTTATGATGCTCTATCAGGTGAGTCCGGAAGACTATCCAAATCTCGCTAAAAATAGACATGGCTTTATCTTGATGTTCAAAATGCTGATGGAGCGGATTCCGGAGTTTAATGGGTGTTCTGCAGAACAACTGACACAAATGTCCAATTCTGTTTACATGACCTATATGCCGCTTTTACAAAGCCTGGATGGTCAAGAAGATTATCAGAATACATTCAGGCGTGCCATGACCGGCTTGACTCTGGGATTGCTGTCGGATTGAAGAGCCTGAATTCAAAAACTCGGCCCACATTTATAGTACACTGAGATGCCTGCCAGAGCTGAATGCAGATTCCTTTTTTTGACAAACAATATTCAGCATACAATTGAAGCAGTTTTTGCTAATAAAAAAGCGTCACTTTAAACAGCACTGAAATTTGATCATTTCAGGTGTCTATTTGAAGTGACGCTGATTCGTTAATATGAGAAAGATGGAAGGGGGGTGTCCGATCCCCCTTCCTTTTGGTTTAGGTGACCATCGGCTAAAGCTAAGCTTTTTTACTGGTTTCTACGGACGCAGCAGCCCCCGGAACTTCCTCATAGAAGACCTTGAAGTTCGGGTCGACCTTGCCTATGCCCATGTAGCGGGCTTTGTAGTCCTTGAGGAGGTCGGAGAATTTCGGGCTCAGGATGGCCAGGGCCACGACGTTGGCGAAGATTGGGAGGGCGGTGGACATGTCGGAGAAGAGCCAGACGGTGGTGCCCGGGAACGCGTAATAGACAGCGATCATGACCAGGGCGAGGCCTGGAAGCGGGTAGGTCCACTTGTAGATGTTCAGGATAGTGTTTTTCTGTTTGGAATCGCCGATCAGGTAACGGACGACGACTTCCATCTGGGCGAAGAGGCCGCTGGCGGTGGTGATGCCAAAGAGGAAGGTGCCGAAGGCCAAAACGACGCGGCCGGCGCTGCCAATGCCTGTTTCAAAAGCGGTCAGAGTCAGCTCGGCGCCGGCGAGGCCGGAGCTCCACTGGCCTGTGACCATGATGACGAGGGCGGTGATGGAGCAGATGAACAGGGTGTCCACGGTGACTTCGAAGACGCCCAGGATGCCTTGTTTGACCGGGTGGTCGACTTTGGCGGAGGCGTGGACCATTGGTGCGGAGCCCCAGCCGGCTTCGTTGGAGAAGACGGAGCGGGCCATGCCGGTTTTAATGGCGTGGGAGAACGCGGCGCCTGCGAAGCCGCCTACTGCGGCGGTGCCAGTGAAGGCGCTGCCAAAGATGAGTGCGAGACTTTCAGGGATCATGCCGATGTTCTTAAAAATTATAAATAAGCCAGCGCCTAAATAAAAGACGATCATGAACGGCACGAGGAATTCTGCGATGCGGCCGAGGCCCTTGAGTCCGCCGGAGATCATGAGGTAGAGAATGATGGTGAAGGCGACGGCCACCGGGATCATGTCGAAGTTGAAGGTAGTGGCTATGGCTTCCGAGACCGTGTAGATCTGGATGTTGATGAAGAACCCGACCAGGAAACCAAAGGCGAACAGCGCGCTGAGGAATTTGGCGACGCCCTGCATCTTCTTCTGGATCCCTATGCCTTTTTTCATGTAGTAGTTCGGACCGCCATAAGCGGAGCCGTCCGGGTTGTGTGAGCGGTAGTGTAGGGCCAGGGAGATTTCGGTCATCTTGATGACGGTGCCCAGGACGCCGGCTACCCACATCCAGAAGATGGCGCCCGGTCCGCCTATGGCGATGGCCGACGCGACGCCGCCTATGTTGCCGACGCCTACCGTGGTGCCCAGAGCGACGCTCATGGCCTGGAAGGACGAGATGACGCCGGCGTTGTCTTTCTTGTCTTTGCCGCCGCCGGTGAAGGCTTTAATGGCCTCCTTCATGGCGAAGCCGCCAAATCGGAACTGGAAAAAGCCAGTTTTAACCGTGAGGTAGATGCCGATAGCCAGGATCGTCACAATCAGCGGCGTTCCCCAAAGAACTTCCCATACGATATACTCGATCGTTGCCTGTGTCATTAGATTGCCCCCTTCATTTTAGGTTCTGTAGTGCTGGTAGATGGAACGAGTTCTAATAATGAACAATAACGAAATTATTTGTTTCGATTATATTACTGTACCTGACACCAAGTTCACCTCGGTGTCAGACACTCAACTTAACTCAGTGTCAGACACCAAACTTAACTCAGTGTCAGACACCAAACTTAACTCAGTGCCTGACACCAAACTTAACTCAGTGCCTGACACCAAACTTAACTCAGTGCCTGACACCCAACTCAACTCGGTGCCAGACACCCTTCTAAAACCTAAAACCTCAACGACAGACAGCTCAACCCGCCATCGAGCTTTCTAAATTCTGACGTGTCAACCACAATCACATTATAGCCCATCGCCTCAACCTTCGCCTGGGTCTTTGGATAGCCCGCCGGTACAATGACATTATCGTTGATCCAGATGCAGTTGCAGGAATAGGCTTCGTCATCGGAGACTTCAAGTCTGTTGAACTTCTCAAATACCGGTGACGTGATAAATTCCCCGCCAACGATCAGGTTGTTGTTTTCAAGATACGCAAGACCCGTCTTAAGGTGAAGCATTTCCTTCATCTCCACAGCCTCGCAGGTCATGCCGTGCTTGGCCAGTACCGCGGTAAACTGATCGATGCCTTCTTGGTTAGTCCTTTCTGAAAGGCCTACGTAGAAGTGGTCCCCCACCATCATGACGTCGCCGCCATCGAGGGTACCCGGCGCCTGGATGTAAGCCATTTTCTCCTCGCCATAAAACCGCTTCACCCCGTCGACAATGTAATCCTTTTCCTTATTTCTCGATGCCGCACCCGGGTTCGTGATGATGGCGCAAGCCCGCGTGCAGACCGCCACATCCTCCACGAAGCAGGAATCCGGGAAGTCCTCCAGGGCCTCCAGCACCAGGACGTCCACGCCGCAGGCTTTCAGTGCCTCAATGTAGGCGTCGTGCTGCTTGAGAGCATTGGCGTGGTCAGGCTTGCCGAGCTCCGGCGCTGACGTTATGCCTTCTGTCATAGACTTTGCTGGTCGGCGAACAATCGTGTGTTTGAACATGGTGGATGACCTCCTAAAATGGGTTGTGTTGTCTCTCAGTCCAGAAACTTCAGGGGCTTTTGTGCCGATGGTCAACCATCGGCCTCCCCTTCCCTATTCCCCCAGCGCCAATTCCAGCGCCTTCAGAATCATAGCCGGCGTGCGCTCCAGCAGATCCGCCTTCAGGACACGCTCGCTGATCTTGTGAAAGTCCTTGCCCCAAGGCCCAATGTTGAGGCACGGCATGGCATTGCGGGCGATCTCCGTGAACGGGATCGAATAAAAGTCGCCGTACAGCGGCATCTGGTCGGCCACGGCCTCTTCCAGGGCGCTGATTTCATCATGCATCAGGGCGGCATAGCTGAGATCGGAAATGCCGGTGAAGAAGGCCTCCAGATCATAATGCTGGTCGTAGTGCACTGCGGTGAATTTGTTGAGCTCAATAGTGATCTCTTCAATGAACCGCTGGTATTCCGGTCGGTCCAGGTGGGACACGCTTGGATAGTACGGCGGAACGACGCCTATGATCACGGTGGGCTGTTCACAGCCAATGTACTCGAAGATCGCGTCCAGCAGGGACCAGGTGGCGGTGGCGTTGTTGGCCTCGCCGGTGGTCAGCTTGTCGTTGGCCTTTTTCAAAGCATCCTTGTAATAAGCCGTAAATCCTTCGCCGTAGCGGTGGGTACTGTGGGCCACCAGCTCAGAAAAGCTGAGGACCACAGGCTGCCACTTGACCTCACGCCGCGGCCGGTGGGTCTGCTGACAAAACAGGTCAGACGCGCGGTTGACGCGTTCTGCCACTTCCTGCGCCGCCTCCCTGGCGGTGTTCAGCAGATACCCGGAGATTCTGTCGGGTGTGTTTGTCAGGGGCTGCACGCTGAGACAGCCAAAGGCCGTCAGCGGCATGGACACGTCGTAGGCCAGCTTGCTGTCCCGGGCCATGAGCCACGTGGGCGGCGGGGACATTTCCCCGGCTTCCGGCCGGTAGTCTCCCAGTTCCGGGTTCATCTCCGTCCGGCGCACGATCTCACTGAGGAGGTGTACCGGGTTGAACCCTTCCGCGCTTTTACCTGCGTGGGCCAGGATCCCCCGCGCATAAACAAAGGGCAGTATTTTGCCGATGGATCCACCAGACAGCATTCCGCGCTCCGGCGTTTTTCGCTGATGGGGCTCTGAGTTGATCATGAGGACGTACTTCAGGTCGTGCTCTAGTCTGAGTCGCTCCAGCAGCGGCGCTGCGGCCCGCATGCCGGCGGAGAGGTTCTCCTCATCGGAAACGGCCAGCAGGAGCAGGTTGCCCTCGAAAGACTCAAGCTTGGTGTAAGCATCCATGATGGCCATTTGAATCGCCCCGCCCCCTTTCATGTCTGCGGTGCCGCGGCCGAAGATCCATGCGTTGGATTTGAGATCCTCGTAGGCCTCGCGGCTTAGGGCGTCCGGGTCATCGAGCAGCGATTTTTCCAGGGTCTCAGGCTGGAAGGCATAGGCCTTGTGGCGCTTGAAGTCCTCGATTTCCACAACATCAAAGTGATGGATGAAAACAGCGGTCTTTCTTCCGCGGCCCTTGACCAGCGCCCAGGCGACCTGGCGGTCGAAGGGGTCATTTTTGATCTTATGAAGACCAAAGTGGTCGGTCTTAATCCGAAAGTAAGGATTCTCCTTAAAGTGACGGTGGACAAAGGCGCTGGCAGCGTTCTCGGCCGATGTGCCCGACTCGGAATTGATCGCCACGTAGGGATAAAAGATGTTTAGAATAGCCTCCGGGGTAATGACAGGATGACTGGAGGCGTTTGTAGTTTGAGGTGAGGTTGTCACAGGGTGATTGCCTCCTTTCGGTTGGATGTGAAACTGGGGGTTGATAGGCGACAGCCGCAGACACCGAGTTTCATCTGGGGTTGATGTGAAACCGGGGTTTGATAGGCGACAGCCGCTGACACCCAGTTTCTCATCCCCGCCAGATCGGTGCGGTCAGGCACGTCGGGCCGCCGGTACCGCGATAGGACACCTCTTTGCCCGGGTAGGTGTAGACTTTGGCCCCGCAGGCTTCCAGGCCCTTCTTGACAGTGTCGTTGCCCGCCACTATCACGGCGACCCGCGGTGCAAGGGCCAGCACATTGGTGCCCAGGTAGTCGTACTCGTCATCAGGTGTCTCGATCAGGGTCATACCGCGGCTTAGCAGCAGCTCACGGAAAAACACCGGCATGTACTTGGAATACACCACTGCCAGATCCTGATCCACCATGGAGATTATGCTCATGAGGTGCAGGCAGGCCTCCGGTCCGTCACCGTGGGGCATTGGCACCACAATGATCTCGTCCACAATGCCACGGGTCAGCTCGCGAAAAGCCGCAATCCCGGCGTCGTTTGTCCTGTAACCTCGTCCTATAGCCACTGTCCGGGCGTCCAGCCATACCACGTCGCCGCCTTCAATCCGCGCCGGCGCTTCAATGACCCCCAGTGTCGGCACCCCTTTTGACTCCAGGAACTTGCGGGTGGCGGCGGCCTCGTTGGCTCTCAGGGCTTTTCCCATTGGAAAATAGATGGCGCCTTTTTCCGTGACCTTCAGCGGGTCGTGAGCGTAGATGGAGTCGAGGCCCACGCTGGCCTCCTCCGGAAGATAGAGCATCTCAACGCCCTCGGCCTGCAGCGCCGCCTCGAAGACTTTATACTCCTCGAGAACCGTCGCGAAGTCCGGTGCGCCCAGGTATCCAAAGGGTTCGGCGTCTGCGTTCAGGGTTCCCTGGTCCTTGAAGGCCGCCTGGGGATGCTTGATCAGCACGGTTTTCAGCTTTCCGGTCATGGACTGGCTTCCGTAATGCATGGTAATCACTCCTTGTGTAATGTGTTGGGTGCTTGAACTATGAATGCTGTGTTTTGTATTTTTGTTGTTTTTAATATATTATATATTGATTGTGTTAATTGTAGACCATTTGTGGGCAGACGTCAAGGTGTTGTGCAAATATTCTGACAACGGAAGAAGGTGTGCCGATGGTTGGGGAACCGCGACCATCGGCTAAATCTTTGGAAACTGAGTGTTGATGAAAACCGGGTGTCTGACACCGAGTTTCATCTTTGAAAACCGGGTGTCTGACACCGAGTTTCATCCCCGCGAAACCGGGTGTCTGACACCGAGTTTCAAAAACTAAAAAGCCCCCCGGCAATCCTGCGCCGAAGGGCCTGCAATTCTGTCAAAGCTCATATCAAAGCTCAAATCAAAATTTCCATGTCCGCGTACTTCACGTTCCAGTGGACGTCCCGGACAAAGCGCCTGAGCGCCGCCTCATCCCCCGCCTCGAAGAGCTCGAGCATCTTCCAGTGCTCCTCGTTGGTCTTGCGCAGGGCGTCCTTATAAAGGGCCTCAGAGCCCGTGGCGTTGTAGGACTGCTTGATGAAGGTCTTCTTCAGGCTGGCCAGAATCCGGATCAAATCCTCGTTGCCGCTGGACTGGATGAAGGACTCGTGAAACCGGTTCTGAAGGTGGTAGTACAGGTCGTAATCCCCCTGGTCAATGGCCAGATCCATTTGCCGCGCCAGGTCCCGCATGAGCTCAAGGTCCAGGCTCTCCGGGTGCTTCAGGCAGTCCGTAGTCGCCAGTGCCTCCAGCACCCCAATGATTTCATAAATATTGTTGGCCCGCTCCAGAGACACTTCCCGCACGACAAAACCCCGCCGCGGAATTTGCTCGATGTAGCCCTCATTGCTGAGCTGGATCAGCGCCTCCCGCACCGGTGTACGCGAAATTTCCAGTGCATCGCAAATTGTATTTTCATTGATCTTCTCCCCCGGCTTCAGCGCCTTCGTGCGGATCTGCTCGGAGATGTAATCATAGACTATGTCCTTGAGAGAGCGGTAATTCAGCATAATGACCCCCGGCATGTAACGTTGTAGTTTGTATATGATTTAACATTAACATGTTTTGGCGCCTTGGAAAAGCAAAAAACTGTTTTTGCCGATGGTCGCGATGTCCAACAGAGTGATGCCGCACCCCCGTCCCCGGTTTGAAAGTTGTCCGCGTCACTGGTTTGAAAGTTGTCCGCGTCACTGGTTTGAAAGTTGTCCGCGTCACTGGTTTGAAAGTTGTCCGCGTCACCAAAATAAAATCCGTCTGCGTCACTGCACCAACGCAAACCACGGCATATACAGCAGCAGCACGATAACAGGCGTCAGAACCGTCATGACCACCCCAATTTTCAGGATGTGCCGTGGGCTGTAATGCTCAATGCCAATCAGCAGCACAATCTGCTGAAATGGCAGGAAAAAATGCAAATTGACCGTCACGTAGGACATGAACATAATGGCGATGGGGTTCATCGCTTCCCCCGCAATAGCCCGAAGCCCCGGGACCGTGATCGAAAGCGACGTCACCGTGCTCCCCACCAGCTGATGAATCACCGCGTTGAGCCCAATGATCGCCGGCACAAACCACCCCGTTCCCACCAGCGCGTCCATCCTGAACACCGAAAACATGGCCGCCGAAATCCCGCTGGACTGCATGACGCTCCCAATCGAAAATGCCGCCGTCAAAAACAACATCAGCGGAAAGTTGAGGGACTTCAGATCCTGAAACTTCAGCGTCCCCGTGAAGACCGCCAGCCCCGCCACGCATGCCACCGCCACCCAGGCGGATGAAATCCCGTGCAGCGACTCCGTCATCCAAAGCCCCACCGTCGCTAAGACCAGTGCCAGGACAATTTTCTCGCTCCTGCGCAGAGGCGAATGGCTGACAATGTGCTCAGGATCCATATCCCCTGCTTTAGCCGATGGTCGCCCAAGCGCTACCTCAAACACCTTTCTATTCATGACAATCAACAGCCATGACATGATCAGCGTCGTGACAAAACTCGGCACGGCCATCCACTTCGCCCATTCAAACCAGCTGATGTCCGTCCCGCTCATCTCCACCGCGAAGTTGTTCAGGATCACGTCCGCCGTCAAAAACATCATCAGCGTTGTCACCGCAGTGACGAAAAGGTTCAGCATAATGATTTCGCTGGTGGCGCTTGGCAGCTTATGCCGCTTGATATATTCCACAAATATAGCCGCCAGCAGGATGGTTCTGGAAAATGGCTGGGGAATTAAAAACATGAGTAAAAAGTTCGCCGCGATCCCCACCCAGATCAGGTCCATGGGCTTCCTCACGAACCGCGCCAGCAGCGTATCCGCCAGCCTCGCCGCGATCCCGGAATTGACAATGGCCTGGGACATCAAAAACGACATGGCAATGGTAATGAAATTATCCGATAGCGGAAACTTAAACACCTGCTGCAGCGGCGTCATGCCAAAAGTCGAGAACATGGCCAGCAAGAAGACCGCTGCCACCGACTGTGAAATCGCCTGAAACGCCCAGCTGAGCACCGTCAGTAGTAACGACCCAAAGACAATTTGCTGTTTGAGGTCGAGCCCCAAAGGATTAATGACCGTAAGACCTGACGCGATGGCCAGGCAGATCAAAAAAGTCTTGGTTTTCAAGTGAAGTAAATCTTTATATTTAGTTCCCGTACCCTTGGCCGGAACCGGTTCATTTGCCTTTGGAGGTTGAGCCACGTCAGAATCTTCCCTTCTCTCTGTAAAGTTCGTGTACGAAGTATGTAAAATTGTATCACGAAATGTACACTGTGAAAAGTGGGAAGGCGGTGTCTGACACCTCCTTCCTCCCATCTTTTTCCTTTGATAGAAACTCGGTGTCAGCGGCTGGTGCCTATTGACCCCGAGTTTCTCCTAATTTAAAAGGAACCAGCGCGGGGCGCCGGTTCCTACATTTAATCAATCAGTTTCGCTTAATTTCCGCCGTTCTTTCCGCCGGCATTGCTGCCATTGCCGTTTTCGTTAGCGTTTTCGTTTGGAGACTTGTCTTCTTTATCCTTACCTTCAAGGCCAGGAGCGGATTCTGGTTTGCCTTTGTCGTTTTCGACGACATCTTCACCATCGGCAGCTTCATTGCCTTTGTCTTTGGCTTGGTCTTCAGGAAGGACATCTACATCAAGACGGTTGCGTTTGATTTCTTTCATGATGTCTTTGACGGTGAGGTCTTCAACAGATATTCCGTCAATTTCTTCACCAAGGAATTCTTCGACAGCTTCGAGCGTATCAAGCGCATTAACGTTACCCTGTGACTCATACAACTTTTGCAACAAGTTGAGTTTACCAGGAGTTATGTTATAGTCGTCGCCAAGTGACTCGTTGACTGCTGCAGCCAGCTCAACGCGCTCCGCGCCTATGCCTTCAACTTCAATGTCGCCCTCAAGTCCTTTTTCTTCTACAAATGTAGTAAGGTCCTCTCCAAGCTTAACCACAATTTCACGAGTCTTCTCTTCATTTTTGTGGTTTACAGAAATGTAGACAGTTGCTTCAGCATCATCTTTGCTGATATACCCTTTGTCGATCATTGCTTCAATAGCAATATGAATAGCTTCTTCAAGATCCATGCCTTTAAGATCGAGATCAAGATCCTCAATAAGTTCAACTGCCTCATCATTCATAGCCTTAACACCAATAACTCTGTTAAAAGTGTTCACCTTGTATTCCATCCCTGGATTGACGTCGAGACTCACCGTCGCAACCGGATTCAAATACGCGTAAGATGCCGCGCCGGATGTAATCATGAGCACAGCCGCTGCTGCAGCCACCCATTTAGTTGCATTGTTGTACCATTTAGTTGTTTTCAATTCTACCACCTGTCCAATCTTGTAATTCTTATTTTCGAGAAGTCGGATGCTGCCGTCGTCTTGCAGTACAGCTGCTTTCGCTCCCCTGATCTCTGTAATGACAGCTTTCATCTGGAAGTCCCCCTTTTAATGAAGCTCATGTACTGCGATAAGTGAGGATAGTCCCCACCGACGATTTCAGTTGCCGCTATAATATACTTTCGATGACGCTCGATGATTTTTCGGGGTACCCCAGACATTTTTTCCAAACTTTTTATTGGGAGCTGGCCGTTTCTCTTTAGTTCCTGAAGCAGGACAGGTGATTCCAGGATACAATTGACTGCCAGCGCGCAGGCTGCTTTGGTTTTTTGGGCTTTTGGGGAACTATCGGCTAAATCAAAGAAAGAAAAGCCGAAATCCGAGAACCGCTGATTGGCGGCTTCGATCTCGAGCGTGATGGACTCGTCAGGCTCGACGCTGAGCTGGCGGACCACCTGGCTGCGCATGCCCTGGTCCGGGTAGGCGTCTTCCTGCTCGCTATTACTCTCAAAGACGTAGGGGTCGATGGGCACCTCTTTCAAATGCCGGGCTTCTCGCCGGGTATGGTCGATCAGGCGCCGCTCGATAACCATGGAGGCAAAGCTGTAAAAGCTGCCCTTGTCGTAATGGTAGGTCTGCATGGCTTCATGGAAGGCCTCCAGGGAGATGGCCCAGTGATCCTCGCTGTCCGAAACGTACTGTCTGGCGCTTTGGGAGGCGCCTGAGCGGTTCTGAAAGCGGCGGATGCAGTTGCGGATAAAGGCGTCATTTTCGAGTATAAAGGCGTTTGCCTGCTCCGGCGCCAGCTGTATGTCGATCACTTTTTGGTCTACGGTGCGTTCCATGGCAAACCACCTCCTTGTTGTGTTATGTCATGGCTTTCCGAATGGATTATATCATTTGTACTTGTGGATCGTCTACTACAGGGGGGTTACATTCACTTAAGGTTTTGAAATGTACAGCTAAAAGTAAAAATATTTTTACGTTTGCAGCACAGGTTGCGCCAACCTCTGGTATAATTAAGAAAAGCAGCTCTGGCACCAAATTCAACTTGGTGTCAGACACTCACTCCAACTTGGTGTCAGGCACTCACTTCAACTTGGTGTCAGACACTCACTCCAACTCAGTGTCAGACACTCACTTCAACTTGGTGTCAGACACTCACTTCAACTCGGTGTCTGACACTCACTTCAACTCGGTGTCTGACACTCACTTCAACTCGGTGTCTGACACTCACTTCAAACCAGAGACAGTCACCAACCGCAGGTCGGTGACTGTCACCCACCTCAACCCATCCCAAAACTCCCCCCATGAAAGCGAGGTCCCCCCCATGCTCGAAGCGTATTACGACGTGATCACCAAGATCGAAAATTTTGTTGATGGTCTCATGATCGTTGACGATCAGTGCCGCATCGTTTACAATAAACAATTTCTGCCTGGCACCTTTGATTTGAAGGAAAAGGAATCCATCGGCAAAACGCCTATGGAAGTGTATCCGAACCTGAAGGCGGAGGATTCGACGTGCTACCGGGCAATCCAATACGGCGAGACCACGGTGAACCAGATTCAGAAGCTCGAATATATGGGCGGCGGCGAGATGCTGGTGCTGGACAATACGTTTCCCATCATGGAAAACGGCAAGATCATTGGCGCGGTGAGCACCTCCAAATACCTGGATACCGCGGCGCTGAAGAATTTCATCGACCTGCCCAACATGACCAGTTCTCACAAGGATGGGCTATATGAGGTCAAGGACATTGTCGGCGAATCGGCGGTGATCCGCAGCCTGAAGCAGAAGCTCGTCAGAGTTTCCAAGGCAAGCGCCAGCGTCCTTATCTACGGCGAGACGGGCTCGGGCAAGGAGCTGGTGGCCCAGTCCATCCACAGCGGCAGCAGCCGGCGGGGCGCCATGTTCGTTTCCCAAAACTGCGCGGCCATCCCCCACACCCTCCTGGAAAGCATTTTCTTTGGCACGACCAAGGGCAGCTACACCGGCGCGGAGAACAAGCCCGGCCTTTTCGAGATCGCGAATGGCGGCACCCTCTTCCTGGACGAGCTCAACTCCATGGACCTCAGCATGCAGGCCAAGCTACTGCGGGCCATCGAGGAAAAAAAGGTCACCCGTATTGGCAGCCACGAGCCCAAGAAGTTTGACGTCCGCATTATCGCCGCTGTGAACGAGCATCCCCAGAGCTGCATCGACCGCCAGCTGATGCGCCCGGACCTCTTTTACCGGCTTTCCAGCGTCCAGATCAAGGTGCCTTCCCTGCGGGAGCGCGCAGAGGACATCCCAATGCTGACCGACCACTTCATCAAGCTGTTCAACCGCGAGTACGCCATGACCCTGAAGGGCGTGACCCCGGAGGTCGCCGGCATGCTGCAGAACTACAGCTGGCCCGGCAACGTGCGGGAGTTCAAGAATGTGATCGAGAGCGCCTTCAACTTCGCCTCGTCGAGCCATATCAGCGTGGAGGATCTGCCCGAGTTTATGGTCGAAAGTGCGGCGCTGGAACAGGCGACCATCGGCATATCCTCTCTTCCAACAGGCCCCTCTGGTGCACAGCCCCTTTCAAAAACCCAAGCATCAGCCGATGGTCAGCCGCCAACCCAATCCCCGCCAAATTACGCCATGACCATGCCGCCGGCGTCTGTCAGCCTGAGCGACGCCCTCGATGACTTCGAAAAGCACCTGATCCTGTCCCGGTCCGAGGGCATCCGCTCCCTCTCCGAGCTGGCCGGCCGCCTGCAGATCTCAAAGCAGTCGCTGAATTATAAGCTGCAGAAGTATCAGTTACAGATTCGCGAAAGGTAAAGACGTGCATCGAAAGCTTAAGACGTGCATAAACAAAACTAACGCCGTGCAGCCGAGAGCTTGTTCTCGGTTGAATGGCGTTAGTTTTGTTTATATAGGGCGCAGCCCTAGACCCGAGTGCAGCGCAGCGGAACGAGGGTCTATGCACGTCAGCTAGCGGCCTAGTTTCTGCAAGGGAAACTAGGTGTCAGCGGCTGGCGCCTATTGACACCCAGTTTCACTGTGCCAGCAAATACACCGGGTAAGGCTCTTCGAGGCAGTCCCGGCTGAAGTGCTCATCGCCGCTTGGGACGCTATAAGGATCCGTTACGGTGTCGTCAGTGTTTGAAAGGGTTGAGGTGGTGGGTTCTGTGACCATCGGCAGAGCTTCTTCGAGCTTTAAGAGGCTCGCGAGCAGTTTCGCCGTGCTGGCCTGGAAGGTCAGGGTGATGAAGATGGCCGCGAAGGTCACGGCGGAGATGATGCGCGCGCCCGGGACGTCTGCTGCCAGCATCATGCCGGCGAGGGCTGCGGGGATGACGCCGGTTTCGCGGACCCAGCACATGTAGAGGATCTCTTTGAGGCTCCATTTGGCCTGGCGGTCCCAGAGGACGCTGACCATGACGGACAACGGCCTGGAGATGAAGATGAGGACCGCAACCACCAGCAGCGCGCCGCCCAGGTGTGAGAAGAGGATCGAGAAGTCGATGCTGGCGCCCAGCAGGATGAAGATCATCATCCGCAGGATCAGCGTCAGGACCTCTTTGAAGCGGAGCTGTGTTTCGTATTGCTCTTCGGGCACCCAGAGGCCTATGATTTTCTTGTTGCCGCAGATCATGCCGACCACGAAGACCGCCAGGAAGCCGCTGAACTCAAAGTGAGAAGCCAGGATGTAGGCGCTGATCACTGTTGCCAGCCCAATCTCCGATGGATGCTCCGAAAACACGCCGTGCCTGCGGCTGGCGATCAGGTACGACGCCGGGAAGCCCACGGCCAGTCCCACCGCTATGCCGCCAATGGCACTGGTACCCAGTTCGAGCAGTGTGCCGCTGAGGGAAAACGCGCTGCCCGCGATGAGCCCCAGCAGTGTCAGTGTGGTGATGGCGCCTACCGCGTCGTTAAACGCCGACTCAGCGATAATGGTCTGTTTCAAGCGCTTGCTGATGTTCATGGTCTTGAACAGCGGCACCAGCACTGACGGATCTGTGGAGGCGATCACGGAGCCCAGCAGCAGCCCGGTGAGCAGGTCCACGTGCAGGATCATGCTGGCTGCCACCCCTGTAATCACCGTAGAAACCACCACGCCGATGGTCGCCAGCGACAACACCGAGAATTTGACTTTGTTGAGGACTTTGAGGTTGATCTCCCGGCCGCCGTCATACAGGATGTAGGCTGCCCCAAAGGTGAGGATCAGCTGGTTCGCCGCGGGGTACTCGTTGATATCTATAAGGTTGAACGCCGCCGGGCCGATTAAGATCCCAGCCAGAATATACATGACGACGTCTGGCATATGGATGAGTTTGCTGAGTTTAGAAAAAAGGACACCGGAAAATAGAACTATGGCTATAAGTTCGAGCATTTGATTGGTTTCAAACGCGATTGTACTGGACATGACAAAGACCCCTTATAATTTTGGATATTTCGCCCTGTCGTCTGGTCATTCAAATTGTTATTGAATGCAGATGGGCGGTTTATAATTAATGAATAAATGAATGCTAGTTGTTGATTGTTGATTGAAGATAGTTGATTCTTGTTGTTAAAACTATAACGAAAATGCAGGAATAATTGCATACCGTTTCAGAATTAACCGCCGCGACCGTGGACAAATCCGGCTAAAGCATGTCTTCTCATGATGATCACTGTCGGGCACCTCCCATTATTTTATAATTAAAACCCGCTATTTTGCTTGTTCTTAGGCGGTCTTTTCAGATTTTCGTCTGCTCGACCTTTGATATTAACGATCATACGCCTCTGCAAGAAAAATTGCAACCCCCGAAATACAAGTTCACAAATATTTAACATCTGGGAAGGTTTGCAGGTTGGTGACGCGGACAAAAACAAAATGAGTGCCTGTCACCAACTCAGAAATTGTACCAGACACATTTAATGATTAATTAAGATTTGAATTCTCTAAATTGAACCAATAATCATCCCTAATCGCCAATCCTGTATTGACGTGCTATACTTTTCCCAATGAATCATTTGGCGAAAGGAGCAGACTCATGAACATAGCGCTTTTGACTGATACCTGGCACCCCTTTACTAATGGCGTTATTACTCATATCGAAGTCCTGGCTGAGGGTCTCAGAAGCTTAGGTCACCAAGTGTTGATTCTCGCCTCCGATCCACATACCAAACACCATTATGTAGATCATGAGGGCGTGCTCCACTGTCCCGGATTTACCTTAAAACGAATCTACGGGTATGGAATTGCGTTTCCTTTTAGTTTCGAGCGTCTTAAGATCTTAAAAGCATTCAACCCTGATGTCATTCATATCCACAATGAATTTGGCATGGGCACCTTTGGTATGCTGGCTTCTCGAAAACTTAAACTTCCAATGGTCTACACCCTCCACACCGCTTACGATGACTACCTCCATTACTTGGCACCCAAACCATTCATACCGATTACCAAAGCCTTATCACACGGCTATGTGCGATTGCTGGCTAATTATTCCAGCATTACGACCGGACCTTCAGAAAAAGCTGCCGCTTATTTGAAAGCTACAAAAGTGACTACACCTTTTTACTATATTCCCAACAGTGTTGACCTTCAGAGGTTCGATACCAATAATATCGAACCCGGAATCAGACAAAAGATCCGCCATCAGTACAATATCCCCGATGGTCACCTCACCGCAATTTTCGTAGGACGCCTGGGAAAAGAAAAGAGCGTTGAAACGCTGCTGGATCTTTGGAAATCCAGTATTCAAACTAATGCTCCCTTTTGTCTTATGATCGTGGGAGATGGCCCTGAGCGGGATCACCTGGAACAAATTACGATGGATGCCGGCATTGCCCATCAGATCATTTTCACAGGCAAAATTCCTTATGAAAACATGCCCCAGTACTACGCTGCCGCCGATGTTTTTGTCAGTGCTTCCCTTACTGAAATGATGTCCATCTCTCTGCTTGAAGCCCAGGCTATGGGCCTTCCGGTACTTCAGCGACTGGATCAACAGTCCAGAAATCAGGTGATTGACCATGTCAATGGCTTTGTCTACTCAAACGCTGCTGAATTTGAAGCCCATCTGAAAGCCTTTGGTCAGTTATCTTCCTTAGAATGGCATGACTGGCAAACCCGCTGCAGAAATCACGTCGCCCGCCAAGGCGCAGAGGATCTGGCAAATCACCTGCTGGAGCTCTATCGCCAGGCATGTGGAACGAAGTGAGTGACAGGCACCAAAGTTAACTGAGTGTCTGACACCGAAGTGAACTGAGTGTCTGACACCGAAGTGAACTGAGTGTCTGACACCAAAGTCAACTGAGTGTCTGACACCAAAGTCAACTGAGTGTCTGACACCGAAGTGAACTGAGTGTCTGACACCGAATTCGAATTTGTACCAGACACTCTTTATACATTTTTAATACTTTGCTGCATTTTTTCGGGTATAATATGACCATAGAGTCATGTGACTTATGAGTCATATTGAGCATAAGAAAAAGTGCGGGATGGGGTCCCGCACCTCAAAATAGTTTCAAATATTAGATATTGTCTTTATTTCACTAAAACGAATTATTTGTCTCTACCTTTTCCACGACCTTCGTTATCGTCATCTTCATCGTCTTCATCTTCATCGTCTTCATCTTCATCGTCTTCGTCTTCGTCTTCTTCTTCGTCTTCATCTTCTTCGTCATCGTTGTGATCATCCACAAATTCAGGTTTACCTTTTTCGACATCAGGCTTCATGACTGGCTTCCCTAAGTCAGCGATCTCGTCAAGAAAATCTGAGAGTTCTCCGCCATTTTCATCTTCAAACATCAATTTCAGTTGACCAATCAAGAAATCTTCTACAGCATCCTTGTACTCATCAACATCATCTTTCTCGACGCTGTCAAATGATTCATCTTCATCCATCATTGCCGCAACAAGCGCAATCAGGTTTTTCTCGCCTACGCGATTCGGAATTCCAGCTTCTTTCAGGAGTTTATTCGCTACAGCTGGAGCAGCTGGATACATATCATCGTCCATGTCTTCTTCATCGTCTTCGTCTTCTTCGTCGTCGTCATCTTCTTCGTCAAGATCTTCCAAGTCAACTTTTTTAGTGAGTAAAAGTTCACTATCAGCATCATCATCTAACGAAATAAAAACTTTGACTTCAAAATCATCCAAAGGCGTATACTCTATAGCATCAAAAGTGTACATGTACATTATTGTGCCAAATTTTTCAACCTCTTCAGAATCATAATCACTGGACGTTTCAATTACATCTTCACCTTCAACAACCTCAACCAAAAGTTCATCTAGTTCATCGCCAATTTCCTTATCAAGCCACACAGTTATAAACAATTCATCATCCAAAATAAACGCATTGACTTGGGATTTATCCTTATCATTCGTTGGATTCCCATTTCCCGCAAACGAAAACGCAGACAACATCAGTATCATGATCGAGATCAACAATAAAGCTATAGGTCTTTTCATGTGTACACTTCCTTTCCATACAATGGTTGAATTTCTCACTTTACCGGCTATGGCCACGGACCTCCAAGGTCTGAACTTCACATTCAATGGCCCACAGACTGAGTCCTCCGCCCCCCTCTCTCGGCAACGACTTTTACATGCTTATTAATTAGTTTCGAGAAAGTTTCTGCTATTTTTGGGGTCGCCCTAAAAATTAATTGTTCAATTTTCAAAAAACGAAAAAGCACCCTTGTGTCATGGCTAATCAATCCGAAGACCTCAAACAACCAATTTAACACAAGGATGCTTCTCAACTTCCGTTATACTAAACGCTTAATAATAATCACTTTACACTGCCTTAACGTCGCCGAACCCTTCATCAAACACAGCAACAAACGCTGTTCTAACCCCTACGCCTGCTCCCAGTTATGGTAAACGTTCTGCACGTCGTCCGAGTCCTCAAGGAGATCAATCAGCTTATTCATGCTCTTGATGTCCTCCTCGTCCGTCAAAGCTGTCGAGGTCTGCGGGAGGTAACGCAGCTCGGCCATGGAGAATTCGTAACCATCGGCTTTAAGGGCATCTCGCACTGCCCCAAAGTCTTCAATAGAAGTATAAATCTCGAAGTGATCCTCCTCGGCAATGAAGTCCTCCGCGCCCGCTTCCAGGGCCTGCATCATGACCGTCTCCTCGTCCATGCTCTCCAACCGGTCAATGACCAGGACGCCTTTGCGGTCGAACATAAAGCTGACGCAGCCGTTGGTTCCCAGGTTGCCGTTGCCCTTGGAGAAATACGAGCGCACGTCCGCCGCCGTACGGTTCTGCTTGTCCGTGAGACACTCCACCAGAACCGCCACGCCGCCCGGGCCGTAACCTTCATAAGTCAGCTCCGTAAAGATGGCGCCGTCCGACTCCCCCGTGCCCTTCTTGACGGCACGATCAATATTGTCATTGGGCATATTGGCCGCCTTGGCCTTCTCAATGGCACTCATCAGCGCCGGGTTGTACATGGGGTCGCCCCCGCCTTCCCGCGCCGCCACCATGATGTACCGCCCAAGCTTCGTAAAAATCTTCGCGCGTTTTGCGTCCTGCTTGTTCTTTCTGTTCTCAATTGTTCCTATACGACCCATTTATCTTTCCTCCAGGCATTAAAATTCAACATCACATTATACCACCAAACCTGAAATGCCGTCTAGTGCCAGTGAAAAATCCAAAAACTGTCCCCTGCCGATGGTCCCCCACCAACATTTCCTCCCCCTCCACCACCCTCAGCGTTTGACACTGTGCGGTTACGGTATAAATTACAATAATGAACGAAACTTGGGTTGATTGGCGCCAGCCACGGGAAACTCGGTGTCAGACACCCAGTTTCTCAGACACCGAGTTTCTCCACAACACCGAGTTTCTTCCACCCCACGAGGAGGCACGCCCCATGGAACAAAACCAGATCCTCAGCATCAGCCAACTTAAGAAGCATTACCTCATGGGCGAAGTCACCGTCGAAGCCCTCAGGGGCGTATCCTTTGATGTCAACGCCGGCGAATTCGTCGTCATCCTGGGCCCCAGCGGCTCCGGCAAGACTACTATGCTCAATATTCTAGGCGGCATGGACCAGGCCACTTCCGGCACCGTCAACTACCGTGGTGAGATCCTCAGCGACTTTTCCGAAAAAGCGTTGACCGAGTACCGCCGCAACGTCGTGGGCTTTGTCTTCCAGTTTTACAACCTGCTGGGCAATCTGACCGCCCGGGAAAATGTGGAGCTGGCCACGGAAATCATCTCTGACCACCTCAGTGTCGACGAAGTTATGGAAGACGTGGGCCTCACCGACCGGGCCGACCACTTTCCGGCTCAGATGAGCGGCGGCGAGCAGCAGCGCGTGGCCATCGCCAGGGCCGTCTGCAAGAATCCGGACCTCCTGCTGTGCGACGAGCCTACGGGGGCACTGGACTTCGAGACCGGCATCCAGATTCTCAAGCTTCTGAAAAAGATCAACGTCAAATATAAGAAAACCGTCATTATCATTACACATAACGCGTCCATCGCGATCATCGCCGACCGGGTGCTGAAGATGCGCAGCGGCGAAATCGTTGAAAACATCATCAACGAGATGCCGATGGACCCTGAAAGGGTGACGTGGTGATGGGTGTCCTGAATCGCCGTCTCATCCGCATGATCATGAGCTCAAAGGGCCAGAACCTGGCCATTGCTATGGTCGTCGCCCTGGGCCTCATGCTCTACGTGGCCATGTCCTCGGCCATCACCAACCTGGACGACGCCGTCCAAAAATACTTCACTATAACCAATGCCGCGGACATCTACGTTGAAATCCCCGCCATCTCAGGCTCAGAAGTCAACAGCCTCCTCTCCGTCAGCGGCGTGGAAGCCGCCCAGGGCCGGGTTGTCCGGGACGTCAATTTCCTCTCTGACCAGAAAGCAGACGAAAACCAAAAAATCACCCTCCGGGTCATCTCCATTCCCGAGGATGCGGAAGACTCCAAAGATGGCATGATCCACAGCCTCTACTTCCAAACCAAGGCACAGACTCTAGCCTCAGATGATGAGGTCTTCCTGATTGAGTCCTTCGCCCGGGCCCGCAGCATTGAGGTGGGCGACGAGATTAAGATCCAGTATGCCGGCGAGGACCACGCCCTCAAGGTCAAGGGGATCGTCTCCAGCTCAGAGTACATCTACCTGATGCAGAGTGAGCAGTCCCTGCTGCCGGATTTCAGCAATTTTGGCATTCTATACGTCCGTGAGTCCTTCGCCATGCGGTCGATTGCCTCAAACGGGCAGTATAACCAGGTGCTGCTGACCGTCAGGGACAGTTTCGACGGCAATCATGAGTCCGTTCGCAAAGCCGTGGAGAAGAAGCTTGAGCATCTGGGCGCCCAGCGGGTCTACCTCAGGGAAGACCAGGTCAGCAGCCGGATGGTGCAGGAAGAAATCCGGGGCAACAAACAGACCATGTCCATTGTGCCGGTGATTTTCCTGGGCATCGCGGCAGCCATTATGTTCGTGATGATTGGCCGCTTCGTGAGGAACGACAAGGTGACCATCGGCGTGTTAAAGGCTATGGGCTATAACAACCGTAAGATCATGACCCACTACAGCCTCTACGCCGTGAGCATTGGCATTACCGGCGCGGTGCTGGGCGTGATCCTGGGGTCCCTCATGTCGGTGTACGTGACGACCCTCTACGCCACCGAGAGCTTCAATGTTCCGATCCTGGTCTTCAAGTTCCACGCCTGGATGCTGTTCGCCGCCCTGGGCCTTGCCCTCGTGTTTTCCGTTACGGCAGGCTATATGGGCGCCCGGGGGGTCATCCAGATCGATCCGGCAGCGGCCATGCGTCCTGAGGCGCCGCAGTCCGGCAAGCATATTGGCCTGGAGCACACGCGATTCTGGAATTTCTGGGTCTCTTTTACAGAAAAGATGGTTATTCGCAACCTCATGCGCCACAAGCTGCGAATACTGGTCCTATCCATCGGCATAGCCCTGACCTTTATGATGATTATGATCCCGATCTACCTTCTCAGCGCGTTCCTGGACATGTTCGAGTTCCAGTACAGCGTCATGCAGCGCATGGATTACAGCGTCAGCCTGAACGGCTTCATGGCAGACCGGGACCTGGTCCGCAGCCTGAGGGACTACGACGAGATCGACTATGCCGAGGGCCGGCTGGAATACCCATTTGAGGTCGAGAATGGCTACAGGAAGAAGGCCACCACCGTCATAGGCCTCTCGCCGGACACCAAAATTATCCATTTTTACGAGCTCAATACCATGGTGCCGATGGTCTTCCGCCCCAACAGCGTCTTCATGACCAGAGGGCTGGCCGACAACCTCGGGCTGAGGGTCGGGGACCCCTTCGTGATGAAGCCCTACCTGCCTGATCGAGAGGACCAGGTGTATAAATTGACGGGGATCATTCGCCAGGACCTGGGCTCCAACGTTTACATGCCCCTCGGCACCCTTCAGCGGGATTTCTTTGGGGAAGATGCCGTCAACGGCGCTTACATCCAGGGCGGCAGTGACGTCAAGGACGTGCTGACGGATGCCCGTTCCGTCTCCTCGTTTATGTCCAACGAGGATCTGCAGAACGCCTATCTGGACTTTATGCAGCTGACCTATATCTCGATTGGCATGATCGTGGTGATTGGCATGTTTCTGGGTGTGGCCATTGTCTACAACACCGTGGTCCTGATGATCAATGAGAGGACCGTGGAGATCGCCTCCATGCGGATCCTGGGTATGAGAATTGGCGAAGTCTTTTCGGTCATCTCCAGGGAGATCGCGGTGATCAGCGGTGTGGGGATTGTGCTTGGAATTCCGCTGGCTTCTTGGGCGCTGGCAGGCATTGGTGCCTATTTCACCACGGACCTCTATAGTTTCGCCACAAAGCCGCAGTTCATAGATTACGTCTATGCCGGCATCATAACTTTGGTTTCCATTGTCATTTCCCTCGCCCTGTCCTACAGAAAAATCATTCGCGCCAATTTTGTCGACGCGCTGAAGAATCAGGTGTCCTGATGGCCATAGATCAAAATAAAATCCCCAAGCGGAGGTGTCGAAGTTGAAAAAGAAAATTAAACTGCGCAATATGTTGCTGCTGGCTGCGGGGATCATCCTGGTGGCTGCGGGGGCGGCCTATAATTACATGAGCAGTCAGGTGAAGCTGGAGCCTTATGTGGTGACCCAGGGAGACCTGAAGGAAGTGGTCGAGGCTTCCGGGACAGTGGCCAGCCAGAGCACAGCGGTGGTCTACGCCAAGCAGGGCGGGTTTGTCAGCGAGCTGTCGTTTGAGGTCGGCGGTGTTGTGAACGCCGGCGAAACGATCGCTGTTCTGTCCTCCGAGGACCTCTACTACAGCATTCAGACTGCCCAGGCTCAGGTGAACGGTGCCCGTGCCCAGTACGCCCAGGCGGCGGAGAAGAACGATCCCCTTTTGGCCAAGATGGGCGAAACGGCGGTGGCGAGCGCCCAGCTGAACTATGATACAGCGGTGAAAGCCCTGGAGGACGTGCAGGTGCTCTATAACGCCGGCGCTGTCAGCCAGGCAGAGGTGGATGCGGCCACAGTGGCGGCTTCACATGCCGAGGCGGCGCTGAAAACGGCTCAGGATCAGCTGGCCCTTCAGAAGAAAGGGACGTCCGGCAATCTGCTGCGCTCCATCAGCGCCGGGATTACCGCAGCCCAGTCCGAGCTGAACCGCCTGAAGGCCATGGACGGGAACCGCACCATCGTTTCCGACCGGTCCGGCGTCATGACTGAACGTTATGTCTCCCTTGGGACCTTCGTGTCCCCTGGCATGCCGCTGGCTGAAATCTCCGCCCTTGACCAGCTCAAGGTTGAGTCCGACGTGGTGGCCAAAGATATCCCGAGCTTGTCCGTGGGCATGAAAACAGATTTGTATGCCGATGGTGACTTAATCGCCACCGGCACCATTACCAAAATCCATCCTAAACTGACTGAAATCATGTCCAGCCTGGGCATTGTCCAAAAGCGCGTGCGCGTTGAAATTGATATTGATGGCGATGCCGGAAGTGCCGGCGGTACCGCGCCTGGAACAAGCCTCATGCTGGGCCAGGATGTGGACGTCCAGTTCATTAAGGCCGAGAAAAAGAACGTCCTCCTGGTGGAGTCCGACTATGTTTATGAAGACGGGGATTCCAAGTACGTTCTGGTGATCGAAGATGGCAAGCTGGTCAAGCGCATAGTAGAAACCGGCCTCCAGGGCGAGCTCTATTATGAGATCCTCTCAGGTGTGACTGCCGATGAAAAGATCGTCGGAGAGATTGAGAATACGGTGTTGGTGGGAGATCGCGTATCGTGGTAGGCTCAAGAAGTGCATAACATAAGCGACGACACACGAAAGAGAGCTTGCTCTCAGTAGTGCGTCGTCGTTTTATGTTATATAGGGCGCAGCCCGCGAACTGAGTGCAGCGAAGCGAAACGAAGGACGGTGCACGTCTGGTGAAAGGGTAATTTTTTCAACTTTGAAGCGAAACCGGGGGTCGATAGGCGCCAGCCGCTGACACCCAGTTTCTGTTCAACGGAAACCGGGGGTCGATAGGCACCAGCCGCTGACACCGAGTTTCTTCCAATTAAAAAGGCAGCGCCGCGGCGCTGCCTTTCCTTGTCCTTACTCCTCCGCCTCAACAGGCGGCTTCGGTGGCATCACGCGTTTGTGTGCCGTCACATTGTATAAATGCTCAATTCTTGCCTTAGCCGCTTCGCTGATGTCTTTACCTTCAAGGTAATCGTCAATGTCGTTGTACTTGACACCCAGCTCAGCTTCGTCCGTTTGACCTTCCCATAGACCGGCGCTTGGCGCACGGTCGATGACTTGCTGAGGAACTCCAAGGACCTTTGCCCATTCGTAAACCTCGCGTTTGGTCAAGTTGGCGATAGGAAGGAAGTCGACCCCGCCATCCCCGTACTTGGTGAAGTAGCCCGTGAGCACCTCCGCTGCGTTGTCCGTGCCGGCGACCAGGTAGCCCAGGCTGTTGGCGACGCCGTAGAGCGTGCTCATTCTGAGCCGCGCGCGAAGATTGGCGTCAGTCATTCTGGCTCTGCCGTTGAGGTCGCGGTCGAGTTTGATTTTGATGTCGTCAAAAATCAGTTCGTGTGAGACGCTGAGATCCATCTCAATCCAGTGCAGGCCGCACTTCTCGGCGACCGCCCGGGCGTCAATGGAATCCTTGGTTGAGCTCTTCACAGGCAGAATGACCCCTATGGAATCCTCCGGAAACGCCCGCTTGACGAGGTTGGCGACGACAGCTGAATCGATGCCGCCTGATAAGCCTACGACGACGCCATTTTGATGGGCGTTTTGTACAGTTTCTCTAATCCACTCAACCACGCGGTCAATTTCTCTGAGGCGGGTCTCGTGGTCTTCAATTCTCGTTACCATAATGGACATTGCATTCCCTCCGTACTAAAAAATCAAGTGTTGGTGACAAGTGCCATGTAAGATGTCTGGTTTTAGTGTTTACTTGGCACTACCTTAATCATCCCAAGTACATGCGGATCTGCTATGGACAGTTGATTTCGAAGTGACTTCGGGTTTTTGCCTCGTTAGCGCTTCTATGGGTCACTGGCTGCAGATTCTCTTTTAAAATTGGTATCGGCGACTTCTAACTTTAAAGAAAAAGGCCGAGAGTGAGGTTTTTGGATGATGTGACCATCGGCAACCTTACTTTAGGCCCTATCTTATCATGGATTTGTCGAAATTTCGACTGTTTTTTATTTACAAAATAGATCGTGTCGAAAACGTAAAATTGATAGTTATTTCCCTATTTTTCCTAGTTCTACCAAAACGCAGTGATGATACACTACCAACAGCCCTTTTGCTTTTGCGTAGTTAATCACGTCGTCGTCAAAGGTACCCGGCTGGAACCAGATGTACTTGACGCCGAGCTCCGCCGCCTCGTCGATGAAGGGATAGCCGCGTTTAGGCGACACGACCATATCCACGCAGACAGGCACGACGGGCAGTGCTTTCAGACTTTCGTAGCACGGGGTGCCGTCGATCTCCTGATACATTGGATTGACTGCGTAGGTTTCGTAACCGGCAGATCGCAGCCGCATGAGGATTTTGTAGCCAAATTTGTCCATGCTTTGGGTGGCGCCAACGACAGCCCAGGTGTGCTCCGCCAGCATTTCTTTAATGTTTTCAGCCATAAGCTCAACACCCTTTCGAGATGATTTGTTCCGAAGTTGTAAAGTCTTAACATAATCCTGTCTCTTTGATGAGAAGAAGGTCTATTTGCTTTCTACCCTTAATTATGAGTTGAAAACGGGTGAAAAAAAGTGTTAAAAGTTTGGTGACTGTCACTCATTCAACTTTGGTGACTGTCACTCATTCAACTTTGGTGACTGTCACTCACTCAACTTTGGTGACTGTCACTCACTCAAATTCAGTGCCAGAGCTTCACACAATTCTGAAACAATTCAAGCGTCTCCATGCCCATGCGTCCTTAACACCGCCGGGCAGGAGATCTCCTCCAGCTCCCCCGGCACCCAGTCCAGCTGGGCGCTCGTCAGGTCGACCATCGCGCTGTGGATCGCGGCCTCTTCCTCCGTCAACACCAGCAGCTCCAGGGTCACATGATCCGTGTAAAGGGTATCCGCCACGCGGATCGTCGGATGGCCGGCCAGGTAGTTCTGCACCTTGCCGAGCAGCGTATAGTCCACCACAGCAGACACCCGGCGGTGGATCACCCTCTCAATGACGCCCGCCGCCGCCAGGCCCAGCTGAGCGCTTTGGGTATACGCCCGCACCAGACCCCCGGTGCCCAGCTTGACGCCGCCAAAATACCGCGTCACCAACACGACCACATCCGTGATGCCTTCATTTTTCAGCATAGACAGAATAGGAAGGCCCGCGGTGCCCTGGGGCTCGCCGTCATCCGAAAACTTCTGGGCATGGTATTCCGGCCCCAGCACATACACCGGCACATTGTGAGTCGCGTCCCAGTGCTTCTTGCGGATTACGGCCATAAAGGCCTGTGCCTCTTCCTCCGACTTTACCGGCTTCACGTAGCCAATAAAGCGCGACTTCTCTATCACCGTTTCCGCTGAGGCTTCCCGCTCCACGGTTTTGTAATTCAACAGTTTGGGCGATTTGTCGGAGCTACTCATCCGTGCTCACCGTCGAGTTGGAACTTTGGGTCACCATCGGCGAACCATCAGGCCTTACCTCAAAGCGCTTGTACCGCTGATAATCCTTGGCATCCAGCTCCACCTCAATGAGGGAGCCGCTTTCCACGTACTCGGTGCTCGACACGTGGTGATTGTCGCACAGATAGGAGTAAACCGCGCCCTCGGCGTACGGAATCAGCATGTGGACCTTGACGTGGCCACGGAAGATCTTGGAGCGGAGCTTCTCAACCAGCGCGTCAAAGCCCTCGCCGGTGCGCGCGGAAATCCGCAGCGCCTCGTAGCCGTCAAACAGCCCGGCCTTTGGCACCATCACCGTATCGTGGTCCTCAGGTGCCAGCAGGTCAATCTTGTTCAGGAGCAGCAGCGTCGGTTTTCCGTAAGCGTCGAGCTCCCGCAGCACCTTCTCCGTAATGGAAATCTGGTTGTGCACGTTCTCGTTGGTCACGTCCACCACGTGCAGCAACAGGTCCGCGTCGTGCACCTCCTCCAGTGTCGCCTTGAAGGCCTCCACCAGCTTGTGGGGCAGCTTGGACACGAAGCCTACTGTGTCGACCAGCACCATGGCCTTGTTGTCCTCGAACTCCACTCGCCGGTGATACGTGTCCAGTGTCGCGAACAGCATGTCCTTCTCGAACACGCGCTTGACGCCGTCCTCCACCTGGCCGCTTCCGTCCTTCTGAAGGCTGCCTGCTTTTCCCAGTACAGGTGCCCCCGCCGATGGTCCCTCCTGCACCAACGTCAGCATACGGTTCATCACGCTGGACTTACCTGCGTTGGTGTAGCCGACCAGCGCCACGAGGGGTTCGCCACCCCGCTGCCGCCCAGCTTTCTGGGTTTCCCTGACCTTAGTTTCTTCCTTGAGCTCATTGCGGATGTCGCTGATCCGTTCGCGGATGCGCCGCTTGTCGATTTCAAGTTTCTGCTCGCCGGGACCCCTGGTGCCTATGCCGCCGCCCGTTCTGGAGAGTGCGTTGCCGTAGCCGGTAAGTCTCGGCAGCCTGTATCCCAGCTGGGCCAGCTCGATCTGCAGTTTGCTGGTCCGGGACTGGGCTCTTCTGGCGAAGATGTCCAGGATGAGCGCCGTCCGGTCGATAACCTTAAGCCCTATCTCACCTTCCAAGTTTCGGATTTGGGACCCAGACAGCTCGTCATTAAAGACGATCACGTTGGCATCGTTCGCCTCCGCCAGCTGCTTCACTTCCTGCACTTTCCCACTGCCTATATAGGTCGCCACCTCAATAATCCGCTTATTCTGTACGATGGTGCCGACGACCTCCGCTTCCGCCGCCATCACCAGCTCTTCCAGCTCATGCATGGAATACTCTATATCGATTTCTTCCCGGTCGTCCCCGAGGCCGACGAGAATCGCGCGTTCAGTCAGACTGCCGGAGGTCTCGAAGTACGTGCTTTTTTCGGTTGTTGCCGCTTGTTTTTCACTTGATAAATTGAATTGATTGGATTGATCCTGGTTCATAAAACCACCTCCGACACCATTATATCACGCCAGCTCGGTTGGGGACAGGGCGTTGGTTAAGTTGGGGTCAGGTTCGGAGTTACACTCGGGGTCAGGTTCGGTAATAATTCTGCAATACAAGCCCCGTCCCCGTACGTCTTGAAAGTCTTCCCTCAGCTTTCAGTGCGCTGAGGGAAGGTTTGTCGGTAAACTTCAATGAGGCCTTGGACTTCAAAGTCGATTTTAATGGCATCCTTTGCTGTTTCGCTGTTCAAGAAATCTGGCGGAAGTTTCAGGTAAGAATTCACTTCATCCGGGGTCGCAATTTGAAGTTCCTGGCTAATCTTTGAAAGCGCGAGTCCGACTTTCTTGAAGCGTTGGAAGGTCGTCTTCTTCGTTATATTATCTCTGACTTGGTCGCGAATCGTTGGATAGTCGAGTTTGTTCATGAGACACAATCGGCCAAATACAAGGTCAAGGTGGCCTTGGATGTTGACACGCGTCTCGCATTGAGGGCGTGACAGAATGTACTCGTGGTCTCCAGGGAGCTGGATATCCTCTATGCGGTTGACATCCCGTTCACTTAGAATTTTTTGCGCGACAAGTCGTTCAACGTCCCCCATTTTGTTTACGAAATTGAGGTAGTTATTCTTTGCATTTGAAGTGCCGTCTTTGAATAATTCAAGACCCTCACTCGCCTCAAACCAGGCTTTTTCAGGCCGGCCTATATATATGTGGTGACTGCTCCAAGGATAAATCAGCGTTTCAACCATGTTGGCTGCGAGAGGGTTTCTGTGGATGTATTTGATGGTTTCTCGAACTTTTTCATCGCCTAAAATTGGATACGCCTTGAATCGATCCCCAAACAAATGCCCATTTCGCCCCATTCTCTTATTGACGTCAAAGGCAAACTTTTGGTTTAGCCATTGAATGACGCTCGAAAGGGAATTGGCGTTCATCCTCATGATCAGGTGGACATGATTGTCCATAATGCAATAGGCAAAGAGATTGAAGTCGTACCTCTGTTTCGCTTGCTTCAATAGGGTGAGGTATTTATCTTTACAGTGGTCGTTTTCGAGCAAAAACTCTTGGTTATTAACTCGACTGATGACGTGGTAAGGAACTCCCGGCTGTATCCGGCGATGACTCCTGGTAATATTGATCACTCCCATTTATGTTTTACATTATTTTACATATTTAATTCATATTATCATTCCATCTTTTGTAAATCAATGCAAATATTCTTGTCATTTTTTTACATATTTCATCAAATCTTCTCTAAGTCACTAACGATTACAGGTGTAAATGACTTATTCTTGGCTGATTCAATGACCATCGGCTTAACTATCCCTTAAGTATTTCTTTGTTAAGTGCATGATCTTGAGGAATCGTGGTATCTTTAAGATGTAAATAAGCACTGCAATTATCACCAAATCATGCAAAATCACTCACACAAGGAGTCCTGGTCATGGAGAAATTTATAGACAAACAACTGAAGCGCGTCTCAAGGCAGGAGCGGCGGCTCATGAAAGATCAGCGCGAATCCTGGATCAGTTATAGGACGCGGCCGGCCAGAGAAAAGCTGGATGCCGCCATCCCTGACAAGTTGAAATCTACGCTGGAAACCGCTTTTTACAAAGGTTTTAAATTGGTTTTTGAAAAAGGGGCGCCGGTGATTGACAAAACCTATAATAAGGAAAAGATTTTGTTGCAGCATGAAGCGCGGGATGAAATTTTTATGGACGCGCCAACGCATAGAAATTTGAATAAGGTGCACCGTCGGGCTAAGAATGCAGGCTCGGCCAATACGCTGATCACTGCGGTTGAGGGTGGGGCGCTGGGACTGCTGGGCATAGGGCTGCCTGATATCCCGCTGTTTATTGGGATGCTGATGCGAACGCTGCATGAAACCGGCTTGAGTTATGGTGTGGATACGGATCTTTATGAGGAAAGAATATATGCCCTTTTGCTGATTTGCGCGGCGTTGACAGAAAATGAGGAGCGGCGAAGCTTTAACCATAAGATTCTGCTTTTTGAAAAGCGGCAGCAAAACGGCATATCGCTCGGGATGAATTTGGAGGATCAGATTAAAGAAACGGCCGCAGTCCTGTCACAAGCCTTGTTGACGGCGAAATTTGTTCAAGGTCTTCCGGTGGTGGGTGTTGTGGGCGGTGCGGTGAATTATGCTGTAACGCGTAAGGTTTCCAATTTTGCTCGGTTGAAATATAAGAAGAGATATTTGTTGGCAAAGATTAACGAATAGAAGAATGGCGTGATTCCTTAATTGGGGATCACGCCTTTTTTTGTGGTTTGATTAGGCAAGCTCTGGCACCAAATTCAACTGAGTGTCAGACACTCAACTCAACTGAGTGTCTGACACCCAACTCAACCGAGTGTCTGACACCCAACTCAACCGAGTGTCTGACACCCAACTCAACCGAGTGTCTGACACTCAACTCAACCGAGTGTCTGACACTCAACTCAACCGAGTGTCTGACACCCAACTCAACCGAGTGTCTGACACCCAACTCAACTCAGTGTCTGACACTCAACTCAACCGAGTGTCTGACACCCAACTCAACTCAGTGTCTGTCACCCACCTCCCCCCACCCACAATTCCATTAAATTTCAGTGACTTTAATGCCGCCTCAGACCATTATATGGTATAATTACGCTGAAATTATAAGGAGGATTTACATGGACAAAAAACCTACAAGACCTACCGGCTCAGCACGTCCAGCCAATCCACACAGGACGGAAGGCAGAAATGGCGAGGGTGCGTCAAATAACGGATCGACCAGACGGTCATCAGGAAGTAAAAAGAAACCAAAAAAGCCATTACGCAAACGCATCTGGAAAGCCATCTTCAATCTCATGATCTTATTCGTCATCCTGGGCATGATTGGCGCAGGCATTGCCTATGCCTATGCTAAAAATGTCGTTTCTGACCTGCCACCCATTGATCCCTCAAAAATCAATGAGCTACTCGGAGAGAACTCTGTCATCCTGGACTCCAACGGGGAGCTGATGGAAACCCTTCAGAACGACGGCCTCAGAACCATCATCAAATATGAGGACATGAGTCCCAACCTGATCAACGCCTTCGTTGCCGTTGAAGACAAAACCTTCTTCGAGCACAACGGATTCAACTACGTGCGACTGGTCGGCTCTGTCGTCAACAGTGTCACTAAGGGCGTCCGGATTCAGGGCACCAGCACCATCACCCAGCAGCTCGCCAGAAACCTTTACTTAGTGGAGAGCAAATCCGCGCGCACCCTAGATCGTAAAATCAAAGAAGCTTATTATACCTTGGAGCTCGAAAAACTGCTCAACAAAGAACAGATTATCGAAGCCTACCTGAACACCATCTGGCTCGGTGCAGGCGCTAACGGCGTTCAAGCCGCGGCCAAATCCTATTTCAGCAAAGACGCCAGCGAGCTCGACCTAGTCGAGTCGGCCATCCTGGCCGGTATCCCTTCCAGCCCGGCCAACTATACGCCAATGCTGCGGCTCGAAAAAGCGGATATCTCTGACGGCAGCCGGATCATTGACGATTCGGACAGCCAGTACACCCTGGTTTACAATGACACCGCAGAAAAACGCTACAAGACCGTCACCAAGCTCATGCACGAAAATGGCGTGATCTCCCAGGAAGAGTACGACAGCATCAAGGACGTCGACCTCTTCGAACGCATCAAGCCCAGCAAACAGAGCAATGATGACATCAGCTCCTACTTCGCGGATATGGTTCGCGACGACGTCCTGGACGGTCTCATGACGCAGTATGGCTATACCAAAGAAGAAGCCACCAGCATGCTCTTCACCAAGGGTCTGCAGATCCACACCACCATCGACCTCGAGCTGCAAAAAAAGCTGGAGGCGACTTATGACAAGTACTACGACAGCATGCCAAAGGTCGTCGTCCGCTTCAATCCGGGCGGCAACGTCATTACACCGGATGGCCGCATTCTTCTTTATAAGTACGAGAATCTCGTCAACGACGCCGGACAGCTGGTGATCCCGGATGGCGACTACAAATACGACGACTGGGGCAACCTGGTCATCTTCAAGGACCGACGCTTCAATCTCTACGCCAACCGTCAGGACGGCAAGCTCGTCTCCGTCCAAATGGTCATCAAGAACGTCTTCAAGGCCAGCGAGCTCAGTTCCAGCCCGAGCGGCGTGAAAAACATCTCGAACTTCAAAACCTACTCCGGCCGGGAAGTAGCCATTCCCCATGAGGTTAAGACCCTGGACGAACAAGGCAACCTGGTCATCAGCAAGGACTTTCTGACCAAGAATCCAGAGTTTTTCATTCCTGGCGACAACAACGCGCTTCTGGTTGCCAAAGACCATTTTGGCTTCAGCGATCAGGGCATTGTCCAGCCTCAATCCTCAACGGTCATCATAGATTACCACACCGGCCAGCTTAAGGCAGTTGTGGGCGGCCGCAACATCACCGGCCAGAAAATCTACAACCGCGCAGTCAATCCGCGTCAGCCCGGTTCCTCCATCAAGCCGCTGGCGGTGTATCTCCCGGCTATCGATACGAAGAAGTTCACCGCAGCCAGCATTGTGGATGATGCCCCGGTCTATCTCAAGGGTGGCACGGACCGCTGGCCGCTGAACTGGTATGAAGGCTCGACCAAGTATTGGGGTCTTCAGACGATTCGCGAATCCGTCGAATGGTCCATCAACGTCAACGCGGCCAAAGTCGCGCAGGCAGTGGGGCTTCAGACCTCTGTGGATTACCTGAAAAAGATGGGCATCACCAGCGTGGTGGAATCCGGAGCTTATAATGACATGAACCTCGCCGCAATGTCCCTGGGCGGTATGTCCATGGGTATTTCCCCTCTTGAAATGGCGCAGGCTTACGGGTCCATCGCCAACGGCGGCGTTCTGAATAAGACGACGACGTTTACGAAGGTCATCGACAACCGCGGCAATGTCATCCTGGAAAACGAGCCGCATCTCACCCGCGTCGCGGATGAAAAGGCCGCCTACATCATGCAGGACATCCTTCGCACAACGGTCACCAACGGCCTTGCCAAAGTCGCCGCGATTCGAAACGGCAACACCGGCATTACTGTCGCCGGCAAAACCGGTACGACCTCGAATCAGATCGACGCATGGTTTGTCGGATTCACCCCGTACTACACTGCCAGCGTCTGGTTCGGCAACGACGTCAACATGCCGCTGGACCAAGGCTCAAAAGTCGCTGCCCAGTTCTGGAATCACGTCATGACCACCGTTCACGAAGGCTACGACAACCGTGATTTCAAAGCAGTCGACGGACTGATTACCCTCGCGGTAGATACCAAATCCGGGATGCTCCCATCTGAGCTGTCAGCCCTTGACTCGCGCGGCACGGTCAAAAATGAAATTTTCATTCCGGGTACAGAGCCTACCATCGTGGACAATATTCACGTCGAGGCGCAGATCTGCAAGGAAAGCAACTTGCTCGCCAACGAATTTTGCCCTGTGGAGACTGTTGAATCCAGAGTCCTCGTCCAGCGGCCAATCCCGCTTTCCCCGGAAGATCTCGCCTTTGTCAGAGACGCGGCCTTTGAGCTTCCTACGACCCCTTGCGACATTCACAGCGAAGCGACTTATGTCCCGCCTGCCCAGGCACACATTACCCCTATGGGCGACGGCCGCTACTATGTCATCCTGCCATTCCAGCTTAAATTCCTGGATGGGTCCGTCTTTACCGCTCCGGTGGATTCCATCATCAACGAAGACCTCTCCATTCAACTGCCGGATGGCACGATTCGGGAGCCAATGAACTTCCAGTATCCGCCGGATATCGAGACCCTCCTCGGCCCGAAACCGACCACGAACTCCGGCTCCAATGCAGAAGGCAGCCCGGCAGCCGTTCAGCAGCCGAGTGCGGATGAGCTGATCGACGAGGTCGACAGCGCGATCAACAACTAAAAATGCCTCAAAAAATTAATTATGCCGATGGTTATGGAAACACAACCATCGGCATAATTTTTAGTTTTTTGAAATCACACCTGAATGTACCGGTGATCTTTATCAATCAGATGCACGCTCACAAGCGCCCCAAACTCTCCCGCCAGCGCTGCTGCCAGCTGATCCCGGGCAGCGAGAACCTGATCCAGGTTCTGACCGCTGAAGCCGTCCACCGGAAACAACACATTTCTGGAATCCTGTGTGACCTTGCCCCACTCGGATTGCCGCCAGATCCACCGGCGAGTTCTGACGCGGCTGGAATCGCCGTAGATGAGCTCTCCAGCGGGTAATACCTCTTCCTGATCTGAGCCCAGGGCTACGAAGGTCTCTCCCTCCCTGGAGAAGCGCACCTCGAAGTCCCCGCCCAGCTGGTCCAGGTCGTGAGCGCCCATGGGCACCGCGAAGTTCAGGGAGATGCCGTTGACCAAATCGATCACCGGGTGAATAAAGGGAAGCGCCGCACCGTTCAGCACGCGCTTGCCCATGGCTTCAATCGAGCTCGGAAAGCGGTTCGGGTTGATACCTATGGTCTCAAAAGCCTCCCTGTACGGCACCAAATCCGGATGCGCCTTATAATCACAGTGGCAGTGCCGGTCGCGAAACACCGCTTCGCCGGAGCGCAGCACATCCTGAGGCATGTGCGTGTGTCGGTGGACATCGATCCCGCGGGCGACCACGACGCCGACTACGTATTCCGGCAGTTTCTCAAACACTGCGTCTTCTACCATAAACTTCACTGCAAACGACTCCTTTCGGATTTAGTCTTTTTTAGGTTCGGCCTGCTGCCACCTCTGAAAACGCTGTATTTCTCTCCCCTCAAAAGCCCGCTGGATCAGGCCTTCCACGTCCAGCTTCGACTCTGAGGCTTCAATGTGATTCAGCTTGGGCTTCGTGACCACCTTGGACGGCAGGAACACCGTGCAGCAGTCCTCAAAAGGCAGGATGGAGGTTTCATAGGTGCCTATGGTTCTGGCCACCTCTACAATGTCATTCTTGTCGTACGCGATCAGCGGACGGAAGACCGGCAGGTTTACCCGGGCATTCGTTACGGTGAGGCCTTCTATCGTCTGCGAGGCCACCTGGCCAATGTTCTCGCCGGTGATCAGCGCCTGTGCCCCGGTCTCCAGGGCGACTTGCTCTGCCAGAGCCATCATGAACCGCCTGGAGAGGATCGTCATTTCTTCCTCTGGACAGTTTTCCATGATTGCCTGCTGGATTTCCAGCAAATTGATGGAGGTGACTTCAATGCTGCCCGTGAAAACCGCCAACTGTCTGGCCAGGTCGTAGACCTTCTCCTGGGCCCGCTCACTGGTGAACGGATAGGAATGGAAATGGACTGCGGAAAGCATCACGCCACGGCGCGCCATCATCCAGCCGGCCACTGGGCTGTCAATGCCTCCGGACAGCAGCAGAACCGCTTTGCCTGCTGTACCGTAGGGCATCCCACCATGGCAGCGGATTTCTCTCGAATAAATGTAGGCTCTGTCCCTAATCTCGACATTGACCAAAAACTGGGGCGCGTGAACGTCGACCTGCAGGCCTTCCACCTGGCTCAGCAACACACCGCCCAGGGCTTTGCAGATCTCAGGAGAAGTCATGGGGAAGCGCTTGTCGCTGCGTCTGGCTTCTACTTTAAACCGCGTCATGCCCGTCTCGGCCTTCAGGGCTTTCACCTGAACAGCCGCTGCTGCCGCGATTTTCTCAAAGTCAGGATCCACCTCCACACCAGGGCAAAGAGCCACAAGTCCAAAGACGCGCTGGGCTTTTTCCAGCACCTCGGCCTCGTCTTCCAGGTCGTAGTTCATGTACATGCGGCCGAATTCCTTGGCGACCTTCACGTGCCTGATCCCTCTGACTGCCCCTTTGAGATTGTCCATCAGGCGGTTTTCGAAGAATTTTCTGTTTAGTCCTTTTAAGGTGATTTCACCGATCTTGACAAGTGTAAAGCCTCTTTCACTCATAGTTACCTTCTCCTCATGATCCGTCCCAGGGAGGTGCTCGCCTGTCGGATGATCTTAATAGCTTGGTCGATGTCGTCTTCTGTGGTGTGAACGCTCAGGCTGAACCGCAGCGCGCTGTCGATTCTGGCTTCCGAGAGGCCTAGGGCCGTCAGGACGTGGGACGCCTTTCGGTCCTTGGAATGGCAGGCGGAGCCGCTGGAGACGTAGACGCCCTCCTTCTCGAGGGTGTGCAGCAGCACTTCGGATTTCAGACCAGTGAATGATGCGTTGATCACGTGGGGCGCTCCGTCAGCCGGGCTGTTGATGACGACGTGCTCTATGGAGACGAGTCCCTCCCAGAGGCGGTCTCTCAGGGTCCGGAGGTGGGTGGCGGCATCCATGGGCAGAGCCTTGAAAGCGGCCTCCATGCCCAGGATGCCCGGCACATTCTCCGTCCCCGGACGGATGCCCCCCTGCTGGCCCCCGCCGAAGACGAGGGGCTTCAGACGGATGCCCTTGTCCCGGTAGAGGAATCCAATGCCTTTCGGACCATGAATTTTATGGGCGCTGGCGGTGAGCAGGTCGATGCCCATGGCGCGCACGTCAATAGGCAATTTTCCAATGGACTGGACCGCATCCACGTGGAATACCGGAAGGTCGTCTCTGTCACGGACAGATCGCAGACGGCCCTTGAGGTTCGCGCCCAGGTCAAAGATGGCCCCTGTCTCGTTGTTGACATGCATCAGGCTGATCAGCCCGGTCTCGGGTCTGACGGCCTCCAGCACCTGCTCCGGCGTAATGGTGCCGTTTGTGTCAGGTTTCAGGAGCGTCACCTCAAACCCGCGCTTTTCCCATTCCAGGACCACCTCCAGCACGGAGCTGTGCTCCACGGCGGAGGTTATGATGTGGCGCCGGCTTGGCCGCAGGAGTGCCGCCACCCCCGAGATGGCCAGGTTGTTGGCCTCTGTGCCGCCTGAGGTGTAGAGGATCTCCCCTTTGTCCGTTGGCGCTTTGATCGCGTTCAAGAAGGTCAGGCTAGCGGCTTTGATCCGCTTCTCCGCCTCGAGCCCCTTCCTATGAAGGGACGATGGATTCCCATACCACCCCGCCAGTGCCCCATTCATTGCCTCAATCGCCTCTGAACACACCGGTGTGGTCGCGCTATGATCAAGATATATTTCATGATTTTCTCTATTATTCATAAATTTCACCTTCCCTAACTTAACTATTATACCGTAAGGTGGGGGTCAGGTACAAAGATAAATTTGGTGTCAGACACCGAGTGCGATTCGGTGTCTGACACTAAGTGTAATTCAGTGTCTGACACCAAGTGCAACTCAGTGTCTGACACCAAGTGCAACTCAGTGTCTGACACCAAGTGCAACTCAGTGTCTGACACCAAGTGTAATTCGGTGCCAGAGTGTTGCAACATTTCTGTAACATTCCCCCCTAAGCCCCAACCCTCCCATCCCACTTCTGCAACATAATCCCGCAATAATAATGACCTGCTCCTCTAGATTTGTTATACTTATAGAGGTCTTATAATTTATTTGTTATTCAGCATACTGTTGAGGGGGCATTTCCTTGAAGAAAGTCGCAGTAGTCTTTACCGGCGGTACCATTTCCATGAAGGTCGACAAACGCCTTGAAGCCGCTATACCCGCTATGTCCAGCCAGGAGATCCTGTCCATGGTCACTAATATTGACAAATTCGCGGATGTGGAAACCATCACCTTTGGCAAATTCCCCGGCCCGCATATGAACCCGGATCGCATCATGGAACTCAATCAGCTGGTGAAAGCTCTGATCGCCAGAGACGACATAGACGGCGTCGTCATCACCCACGGCACCGACTCCATCGAAGAAACCGCTTTCTTCCTCGATCTCAGCCTGCCGGACCACAAGCCCATAGTCATGGTCGCCGCCATGCGAAACGGCTCCGAGCTCGGTTACGACGGCCCAAGCAACCTCTCAGCCGCCATCTGCACCGCCATCTCGGACCAAGCCCGCGGCAAAGGCGTCCTCCTCGTCATGAACAACGAAATCAACTCCGCCCAGGAAGTGACCAAAACCCACACCATGAGCCTGGACACCTTCAAATCTATGGAATTCGGTCCCCTGGGGATCATCGACAACGACGAGGCCATTTTCTACCGTGACATCATCCGCCACCCCCACATCGACACCGACTTCTACGTCAAAGATGTCTACCTGATCAAAAGCGTCGTGGGCATGGACTCCGAATTCATCGACTTCTGCATCGCAAAAGGCGCCAAAGGCATCATCATTGAAGGCATGGGCCGCGGCAACCTCCCGCCTGAAATGGTACCCGGCGTTATGCGCGCCATCGAAAAAGACATTCGCGTGGTCATGGTCTCCCGCTGTCCTATGGGCCGCGTCTACGACTCCTACGGCTACGAAGGCGGCGGCAAAATGCTCCGCAACGCCGGCGTCATCTTCGGCGGCAACCTCAACGGCCAAAAAGCCCGCATCAAACTCATGCTGGCCCTCACCGTCTATCACGACCTCGCCAGCATAAAGCAATTCTTCGAAAAAGATCTCTACAGCAAGTAACTGATTAAAATAGTACAAAAAAAAAGAGAGCCAAGACCGTTTTTGCCGATGGTCATGGCTCTTTTCACTCCATCACAACCAGCCCTATTGGCCGGCGTCACATTTGGAATAACCCCTGCGGAAAATGACACTTTTGAAGCCTATGACAACTTGCGTCAATGAACTATAGCTTTTACCACCCATGATGCCAGGGGCACCTTTTGCCTTATTGCGCCTCATACGCCAGCTTCACGCTCTTTGACACCAGCATGGTCACAATAAACGCGGCCAGAGTCCTGAGACCCAGCAGCAGCCACCCATTTGCGCCAACGGCTACAAACAATAGTGTGTCCTCCACAACCGCATGACAGCACGCCAGGAATATGGACACCAGCGTCAAACTGCGCAGGTCGATCTCGCCTTCCTGAGCGCTCTGAATGATGACCCCGGACCCATAAGCCAACCCAAAGATCAATCCAACTGCCAAGGGAAACGCTGCGGATCTCTGAACCCCCAAAAACCTCGTTAATGGCCGAAGTCCCGCAGAAATAACATCCATGACTTTGTATTTTCGAGCGAACTCCATTACTATCATCAAAGGAAAAACTATAATTGCGATGCTCCAAACAGACTTCAGAGATCCAAACACCGCTTCCTTCAAAACCTCAATTACATTAAATTCAATCCCCATCTCAACGCGGCCCCCTATATCGTCAAATTCAGCAAAATACCCGAAATTACTGCCAAGCCAATTCTGACTGACAAAATCATAGGGATGCTGACCCCGACCCGTTTCGAGACAGCTGTCTCTACCAGAAGTGAATGCGAAAACGACAGCATCACTGCCATGATGGTAATCTGCTTCATGGTCAGCGGCAGTGTGGCCATGACCCCAATCCCTGCGTACAGATTAAGCAGGTTGCCCATGACCATCGCAATAGCCGCCTCTCCAGGCAAACCAAAAAGTTGCATCACCGGCTCAAACAAAATGGCAATCCAGCCGATGACTGGGGTATACTTAAGAATAGTGATAATAATATAAATTGGCACAATGACCTTCGCCAGCGTCCAAGTTGTCTTCAGACCCTTCATAGTACCATCTCTCAGGGTAGACATAAATACGTTCATTAAACCACCTGCTTTATTAGTTTCACTTTAACAAAGGAGCGAGCGCCATGATGAACACTCAAAAGTCCTTACAACCCAGCAAAGAAAGTCACTTCATCGCCAGGCACCTGGAAGTGGATTCACCCATTGTTTTCTTCGACATCGAAACCACCGGCTTCCACCGCGATTATTCCAAACTCGTTTCTATCAGCCTCATTGAACTCCATCAGGATCAACTGAATTATTACTATTTTTTCAATGAGACAGGTAAAGATGAAAAAGACATTCTTACTGCAGCACATACACTGCTGTCCTCAAAATATCTCATTTCCTTCAACGGTGACGCCTTCGATGTGCCCTACCTGATGCACAAATATGCCAAGCACGGTCTGACTCCGCCACTTACAGTCGCTCGCAATTTGGATCTTATGAAAGTCGCCAAAGCAAGTCTTCATCTTGATAGCTATAAACTGAAAAGTATTGAAACCGCCTTGGGCATCCTTAGAACGGACACACTCACTGGTCTCGACTGCATTGATGCCTATAACAACTTCCTTGAGACCGGCGACCGCAGCTATGCAGACAAGATCGAACTTCACAACGAAGAAGATACGTTAAACCTGCTCGAATTGACTTATCGATTATTGGAGCACCACTCCGGCGTCGTAGAGCTTTACAAGCCTCATTACTTTGAATGGCGCGATATGGAGCTCAACTTAATCTCGCTGAAATTGCAGGGCGATTTCGCCATAATTACTTTTGAGCCTGATAAAAATACTGAAGAGATGCACTGGTATGATGACCGCGGTCATATCTTTAAGACACATCTAACTGGAACCATGCCCCGTCTGGAAGTTACAATTCCAGTTGAACACCATAGTGTCGATGGCTTTGACTTAAGTATTGGTCTCTACCTTGAAGGACAATCCCGAATGCGTGTGCTCAGCGTGGATGGACATCCACTTTACGAGAACATGCCTAACCTTCTGCGGCACATGGATCAACTTATGAGTTCGAAGCAAAAAATTGTTTTTGGTTAAACCCATTACCAGTGTTGTGTCATTCCAGAAATGAGCAAAAGCCGCTCACGGAATCAATTTCGCGTGAACGGCTTTTTAGTGGTGCCCAGAGCCGGAATCGAACCAGCGACACGAGGATTTTCAGTCCTCTGCTCTACCGACTGAGCTATCTGGGCAGAATGTAACAAAACCATCTATTTCGATTGAGTTACAAGGGTTTGTTGGTGGGCATGGATGGACTCGAACCATCGACCTCACGCTTATCAGGCGTGCGCTCTAACCACCTGAGCTACACGCCCACGAGCTTAAAGTGTTAATGGTCGGGGCGGCAGGATTTGAACCCGCGACCCTCTGATCCCAAATCAGATGCGCTACCAAGCTGCGCTACACCCCGACATATTAAATTAAATTGGCAGGGGTGATAGGATTTGAACCCACGGCACGCGGTTTTGGAGACCGCTGCTCTACCAGCTGAGCTACACCCCTAAGTACGATACTACTTTTGCGCTAATGGCGGAGAAGGAGGGATTTGAACCCTCGCGCCCCTCATCAGGACCTACTCCCTTAGCAGGGGAGCCTCTTCAGCCTCTTGAGTACTTCTCCATAAATTGGCGGAGGGGGTGGGATTCGAACCCACGTGGGCTATTAACCCTAACGGTTTTCAAGACCGCCCCGTTGTGACCGCTTCGGTACCCCTCCAAGTTGTTGGTGACCCAACCGCGGCTCGAACGCGGGACACCTTGATTAAAAGTCAAGTGCTCTACCGACTGAGCTATTGGGTCATATAATGTTTCGGTTATTAAATTGTGTGGCTGGGGATGTAGGACTCGAACCTACGAATGACGGAGTCAAAGTCCGTTGCCTTACCGACTTGGCGAATCCCCAACGTTGTAAGACTACATCATAAAGTAGTTGGAGCGGGTGAAGGGGATCGAACCCTCGCAACCGGCTTGGGAAGCCGGGGCTCTACCACTGAGCTACACCCGCAGGGTTTTACAGTGGTACGATAATTTGCAGAATTGATGGAATTACATTACTGAAGGTGGGTTTTCACTTTTTGTGAAAACTGCTTTTTGTGCTCTGCGGTTGATACCCCGCATGCGCTAAAAAGCTTATTAAGGTAATTTTTCTCTCCTTCGGAGAGAAACCGTTTTTTCAAAAATTCGTTTGGTGCCACGAATTTTATGAAAAAACTAATTTGGTGGGGGGAGAAGGATTCGAACCTTCGAAATCGTAGATAACGGATTTACAGTCCGTCCCCTTTGGCCACTCGGGAACCCCCCCATGTTTTAAATTGTAATTGGCGACCTGGAAGGGACTCGAACCCTCGACCTCTAGCGTGACAGGCTAGCGTTCTAACCAACTGAACTACCAGGCCGTGGTTTCTTACGGCTTCCTTTTACCTCGCGTTTGAGATGACGCGGATATTCTTACCACCATGATCTTACCTCTAGAACAAGGTAATTTCTTTTCCCTTCGGGAAAAGACAGTTTTTTCCTCAGCGGCTAATGCCCCGCATTCGGAAAAAACTAATATGGTGGGAGCTACAGGGATCGAACCTGTGACCTCTTGCTTGTAAGGCAAATGCTCTCCCAGCTGAGCTAAGCTCCCGTATTAATGTAGTTTTTTTCTCCTTCGGAGAAAAATCGCTATTTCAGAAAGCGGTTGATGCCCCGCTTTCTAAAATAACTAACGTGGTGACCCCTAGGGGAATCGAACCCCTGTTACCGCCGTGAAAGGGCGGTGTCTTGACCGCTTGACCAAGGGGCCGAAATTTTAAAAAATGAAATTGGTAGCGGTGGGCGGAGTCGAACCACCGACCTTCCGGGTATGAACCGGACGCTCTAACCAGCTAAGCTACACCGCCATATTGAGAATTGAAATGGTTGCGGAGACAGGATTCGAACCTGCGACCTCCGGGTTATGAGCCCGACGAGCTTCCATCTGCTCCACTCCGCGACGAGTGTGGTACATTGTTTAATTACTACTTGAAAGGTTCTTGGTGCCGGAGACCGGAATCGAACCGGTACGGTCTTTGAGGACCGCAGGATTTTAAGTCCTGTGCGTCTGCCAGTTCCGCCACTCCGGCAAGAAATGGCTCCAAGGGTGGGGCTCGAACCCACAACCTACCGGTTAACAGCCGGTTGCTCCACCATTGAGCTACCTTGGAACGTGAGTTACCAGAAGTAACGTTTTAGCGTCTCTAGCTGTAATTCGTGAATCTTCTGATTGAAGACCTGAATCTTCAATCAGAGGATCCATTTACCCGGCGACGACTTACTCTCCCAGGGGGCTGCCCCCCAAGTACCATCAGCGATGAAAGGCTTAACTTCTGTGTTCGAGATGGGAACAGGTGTGGCCCTTTCTCTATTGTCACCGGATCGCGACGAGAGGCAGTGCAGCTTGCTGCACGTTCGAGGAGCGGTTTTTCACCAAAGGTGAAAAAAATCACCTCAGCGTGTTGCGACATTATTGATTTTATCAAGGTTTGAAGCACTTGTCAATCAGTTTTTACTGGCATTTTATAATCTCTAACAACTTTTTTATCAAGCTGATTAGTTGATATTAAACGCACGCAAAAACGTGTTCACACCTTCAAAACCGCATACGGAAGATTACTCTTTATATCAGTATAAACCTTGATCAAGCCCTCGACCTATTAGTATCTGTCAGCTGAAAGCGTTACCGCTCTTACACCTCAGACCTATCAACCTGTTAGTCTATCAGGGGTCTTACTTCTTTCGAATG
>Ga0302241_1000161_pt1 | contig 70294 bp, 45 predicted proteins | sample AAG_UR_Arg_MG_FD_193532 | JGI IMG/M metagenome (GOLD analysis project Ga0302241, IMG submission 193532) | Enriched activated sludge microbial communities from anaerobic digester in WTTP, New Holstein, Wisconsin, United States - AAG_UR_Arg | ecosystem: Engineered > Bioreactor > Anaerobic >... | reverse complement strand
ATCGCGCTTTTTATGAGAAACCCCGATTTTGAGACTTTATGCTCGTTTTCGGGGTTTTGTTTCTGCAAAGATACAACTTAATAATTTATAAATCAAATATTTAAGCCTTTTCTGAAAGTGCCTAAATTTGAAGTTATAGTAAAAAATTTGCCCCGTTTGTTGCTTAACAAACGGGGCAAAATGCAAGATAGTGAGATATATTTACATTAAAAACTACATTTTATGTAGCAGTATAAATTCTGATTAACCTCTTATTCCTTTTAATAAGAACAAGATTAATCTTTTGACAGATCTCTACGGGCATCATAAACTTTCTTCGCTCCATAACCAAGCCCCATAGTAAGGAGAATAACAAGACCGCTTCCAATAGGAGCGCTTCCACCAATTGGATAACTACCACCACCTGGTCCACCACCAACGCCAGGATCACCTGGTTTTGGCTGTGCATGAAGGGTGTTTACAAAAGCTGCGGCACTTATTATTGAAATGACCAGGATTAATTGTCTTATCGTCTTTTTCATTGTATTAGGTTTTATATTTTGATGATTATATTATTATCTTCAATTGGTAGAATTAATCAACAAATACTTTTCGTGAACTGATTCCCTGATCACTAATTACTTTAACAATAACGTATGAATGGGAAACAGGCAAAGATACAATATTTAATTGTTTTAAAAGCTTTTCACGAACTAATTCTTGTCCCATAATATTTAATACAATAATCTCTCCGCTATTTGCCTGACCAGCATCAACATATATTCTCTGATTGTAAGAATAGATATTGATATTAGACTGATCAATACCTGGTATTCCGGTTAGACCCTTGAAATTCAATGTAAAACGGTCGGGATCATCATTTACATTGGCAACGAAGTTATAGATGGGATTATCACGCAAATTCCATTGTACATTTTCCTTATTATCAATAAGTAATATAGGAACGTCCTTATTGAAGGTCTCGATATTTGTAGCTTCTATTGACATGACTTCGTTAAAGCCAGGCTTAAGACCTATAGTAATATGGGTGTCTTCATCAATTTGCGGTAAAGCATTGATTGCCAGTTTTTCATTATTAGATGTGAGCGAATAGATTTGAGGCATATTATCAGCAAATAATTTAAAGAAATCATATTTGCCATCATAATTTAACTCAGCATCCTCAATAAAACGAACTGCTGTTTCATCGCTATAACCATTTGCTTGAACCGTAAGTTTAAGCAGATTATTCAGACTACTTTTGTAAAAAGGTTGATCAGAGTGTACTCTTGCTTCATTTGTAACACCATAAGGTCCACCTTCATCAATTGCTTTAACAAAGAAACCCTGCATTGGTGGAATAAACTGTGTCCCTCCGTTAAGTCCAACACCATCACCATAATAAACATATCCACCTTCAGGGCCGAAAGTTGCATCCCAATAAGCAACTCCCATGCTCACATAACTAGGATCTTTTGTCCAGCCAGTAGCATCAACATCTAGTGATGAAGGATATGGATTACCTACGAGATTCCAGCCATCCAGGTTAGCATCTCCACTTGTTCCGGTGTTGATAACATCAATGCTGTAAGGTCCATCATTAAATTGTCCAACGAATTCAAGGACTTTATCCTCACCTGGTTCTGAAAGTGCATATGCAGTAGCATAACCTTTCATAGGAGTATCCATTAGTACTGTATAAGATACATCGGGATGTTCCTGAACATCTTCCCACAGGCTAATTGTTTCTTCCCAGGTTTGGAGATGGCAGCCAAAAAATACATCAGCTGACCAGATAGATTCAACGGGAACTGAAACAAGATGCCATACCAGTTCTCCATCGTCAGTTTGACCGGTCATATATTGTCTTACAGTTCCATTAAGAACAATAGGATCTCCATTATTAACAAATGATCCGGTTCCGGTAATGTCAGAATCAATCAGGACATTACCACCAGGGGTAATATTACCTCCATCGTTTAAAGTTAATCTACCGGTAGTTCCAATAGTTAAATCGTTACAAACTGCATCAGAATCAATAGTAACTTCATGAAGGATGCTTACATTATGTGTGTCTTCCGGAACCACTCCGTACTGCCAGGTTGACGGTTCTTCCCATGCACCGTCTTTAATGGTGACAACATTAACAAAGTCCCCAATAATAGCGCCATGTTCAAAGCTTGTAATAGGAGTAATGGTATTTACAACTCTATACCTGGTTTTTACACCGTTAAATACTTCTAAAAACATTAAGTCACAATCACCACCTAAATATTCGAATTTAAAATCAAGCAATTTTGGCTCCTCAATATTGAATGAAGCAGGTGGTATTGGCAAAGCTGTATAGGTTACTTTGATAACATTAGGTGCAGGCTGGCTTGGATTATTAACCCAAACAGTAACCTGTGTTGGTGGATGTTGTGGATTTTCAAAACCAATGAAAGTTAAGACATTCGGATCATATTGAAAGAAAAATTCAACATATCGAAGCTCATCCGGAAAATCAATTGCATTAATCGGAACATTAAACTCACTTCCAACAGCAGGTAAATTCATGTTACCTTCTGAAAAGATATCTGTTGCTAAAGTTTGTGACATTACAACAGAACCACTTATCAGAATAAAACTTAAAAGTAAAATCAGTCTTTTCATATTTAAAAAATTTGGGGTTACTTAATAATCTAAGGAATTGGATCATATGAAGCATTAACATCACCCGAACATAGACCTAAAATATCTATTATTAGGTCAGCTCCACTAACAGTTATTGACTTACTCTCGAATCTCCATGGAACATAGCCAGATTGTGTTTCACCCTGGTCTAGATAATTGTAAAGGTCCCAAAAATCATCAATATCAATATCGCCATCATTATTGAAATCGGCAGCTAATGCAAAAATACCAACAAATGTGGGATTGCCATAATCGAGAAATCCATATATATCCCACAAATCATCAATATTAATTCCACCAACATCTTTTGTAGTTGTTGCTTTCAATACATAATTTGCCGGGACAACACCAATAAATTCATATATACCTGAATCATCGGTTGTGATGCTTTCAATTAAAATAGTTTCAGTTTCATCCCAAAGTTCTACGGTGCTGTTTGTTAATGGTATTTCATTAGCATATTTTAGTAATCCGCTAACTTTAAATCCCTCAGGCATTTCACTGACTGAACCATCAACATACTGAACCGGAATAGTTGCATAATTAATATCTGAAATGATTACTCCCGGGTTAAATTTAACTACAGCTAAATCACTGGTTAAATAATTAAATTTCAAATCAACCAGCGGCCCATTGGCTAAAATTTTACCGGTAGGATTTTTCCATGTAAGTATCATTTGGTTTGAAGTAGCAGCATAATTTAAATCAAAATCCTGATATGATGTTATAGCAGTTGATACCAAAATACCTGCCGGGAATCCAATTTTTAATGTAATAGCTCCAACTAATACATCAGGATCAAAACCTGAAGCTGTTACAGGTACTGTAACCGAACTTCCTTCAGGAGCATAAACCTGTCCAATAATTAACATAGGAGGAGGAGTGGCAGAAGAGACGCTTCCATTTATAAGAATCAAATCCAACGGTTCCAGATCAGTACTGAATATTTCTGTACCAGGTTTGAAAGAAATGTTTGAAGTACCTCCACCGTTGTATATAAAATTAAGTTCTAATAACAATCCGTCATTAATTTGAAAAGGATCGTCAATAATTGAATTAACAATAGTTAAAGTACTTCCGGAAGCATGAGCAACCAATCCCGTTTGAGGTTGCAATAAAGAAAGACCTGTGAATGTTAAAATGCTGTTATCATAATCAAGTTTTAATGTTACAGCATTCAGATCACCAGTAAAACCACTTGCATTTACCGGAACAGCTACAAGCTCTCCCGGAGTACTGCTTACTGCTCCGACACTTAGTTCAGACTGAGCCATAATTGCCGATGAAGTAGCAAGCGTGATGAATAAAAAGGCTAATACCTTTGTTAACAGTCGTAAAAATTTTGTCTTCATAATTTAATTTCTCATTTGTTATTTTAGGTTCATTTTATAATCACTTTTACAGTACTTTGAACAATCTCATCGCTAATGAGCTGTAAAATATAAACTCCTTGCTTAAACAATCCTGTATTAATAGTTTCAGAATGATTGGCTGGCAGGTCTTTATAATATCTTGTCCAAAGTTTATTACCAAGCATATCAACAATTGAAATATCTATATGTTCTAATGGCGAATTAACTTCACAATATAAAATTCCATGGTTTGGGTTTGGAAACACGTTTAAAATACCAGATTGATTGTTATGCTCATTAATACCCATTGGCGAAACCTTTAAAGTTGCCGGAGAACTAATAATTTCACATTCATTATGATTAACGATACAGCGATATGTATTATTACTTAAATCCAAAGTAGTATTACTGATAACCAATTCATGCGAATAAACACCGGAATACCTTGGTGAGTTACTTAAATCATTCCATCCTTCGCCTGAATTAAATTGCCATAAATAAGTACTCTCATTATCGTAATTTACTGAAAACATTGCAGTTTCACCTTCAGCAATAAATAATGATTGTGGCTGCTTATTAATTGAACCGTTTAGGTAGTTAACATTTTCAACAGGAGTTAATCCGCTGGCAATTTCACAACCTCCGGTAAAACTCAGACTGCTGCTACCTTCTTTATAATTTAGTACTATATCAAAAAGCTTATCGTCTGATATAGTTATTGGCGACATACGTTGCCAGGAAATATTAATCAAAGCAGAAGAACTTGCATAACTGATGTTGGTTATCAGCGAAGCTCCTGCTAAATTATTATTAGGATTTGTTAATCCGTTATAATTACAAAATAAAGTATCAATTTGAATTTTTAGTGTAATTGCATTTACTTCATTGAATTCAGATACATGAAGCGGTATATTAACTTCATTATTATTACAACTTACAATATTACCAAGGCTAAGTGTCATCTGCCCAACTACTAAAGTATGAAAAGCCAAAAAAGCGGCTAATAAGGTAGCAGCTTTTAAATTGATAATATGCTTATTGTGGACTCTTTGCATTTACACTATTGACATTTTTATTTTTAGTTTAAATATGAAATAAAAAAAACTTCTGGGGAAATTTCCCCAGAAGTTTTTTATCATGAGGTTTATTTCATGAGGATCATACTGTTAGTACTTGTATGTGTGGATTCGCCTTCAACAACAATTTTGTAGAAGTAAACGCCCGGAGTTAAGTCTGAGCGACCGAATTCAACCTTATGTGCACGACCAGCTTCCTGATGTGCGCTTACCAATGTTTCAACAATCTGTCCGAGTTTGTTGTAAACTACCAGAGTTACATAGCCATCTTCTGGCAGGTTGTAGCTGATATTGGTAGTAGTTGTGAACGGATTCGGATAGTTGGTGATGAACAGTTCACTTCCAACTGTGCTTAAAGCAGTAGTTTCGAGGGTGATGTTCTTAACGGTATGAGCATTAAGATCAGCAAGCTCAGTATTATTGGCAAGTTCAAAGAAACGTGCGTCAGCACTGATATCGGAAAGAACTCTTACCTGAACCAATGCAAGTGCATCACCGCTGGCAAAATCAGCGCCTTCGGTATTCCACCAGTTAATACGCAGGATTCCTTTTTCTGCATCAATATTTACAAAGTCTTCGGCGTGGTTTACACCAATAACTTCAATCAGGCTGGTGTTGTATGTCAGATCGAGGGTTATTGCGCCCAGTTCTGCATTACGATCAATGCGGATTGGAACGGTAACAACTTCTCCCTTACTTACAACCTGTTCGCCAACATATGCAAGAGCGATGGTTTCATCAGCTTTTGGATAGAATGGGAACGGATAGCTTGGAGGTACAAAGCTTGAGTTTATATCACCAAGAGCCTGGTAGTAGATATTGATATAATTCTTGTCGTAGAGATCAAATGGTACTGAAGAGTATTTATGATCAACTGCATCAGTAAAGTAAAGGTATGATACTCCACTGTGGAAGAATGGCAGGTCATCCGGATTCGATGGTAATACAGCAATTGGATTGCCGGCAACATCAAATTCATAATCAAATGGCAGTGGCCATGTCATGTATGGCAATGAAGGCACCATTCTACCGGTTACCATAAAGTTCGGTGAATACTGAACTGGAGCTCCACTATTATTCGGGAACATACCGATAAGACCAAGAGCACGGTAGTTGATTGTAAGGGCATCCAATGCGGTAATACCACCGTTAACATAACGGTCGGAGCTGTTCACATCAGCAACTGAGTGTGAATAGTAACCATACATTGGGGTTGATGCTGTTGAACCAACACCATCAACAGGAGGATTAACTACTGCACCTGTAGCCATTTGAGATACAATAAGAGCGTCGGTAGCGTTGCCACCACCCCAGTTCTTGTAAGTATAGTTAGCACCCAGATGTTCTGCTGCCTGTGGAGGATTAATACCTGATCCACCTGGGAATGCATAGTGATATACTAAACCACCGTCCCAAACTTTCAGCCAGTAACCATCACAACCATAGTCTGCGAAGTAATCATCCAGACTGAATTCGAAATGAGAGATCAGTTCAATAAGGTCTTCTTTCAGACGTGGTTGAGCTGCAACAACTTCAAGGAAGTCTTCTCCATTCCATAATTCAACATAGAAATAATCATGTGGATAGGTAGCATAATCAAATGTTGGATATGGGGTTGGCATATAAGTTTCAAACTCATTCCAGTATTTGATCTGCCCTTCAATAGTAGGCATCATTGGTTCAACATCAATGAATGTTGAAGAACAGCAATCAGGTAAGTCTTCATAGCAAACTTGTACAAATAATTGAGCAACAGGTTCAGTCCAGCTTACCAGTACTGTTGTACCTGTATCTGTACCTACAATATCACCACCTTCAACTTCCCACTTAATTGTGTATGGTTCGGTTGAGCAAACTCTGAGGTCAATGAGTTCATATTCTGTTACACGGCAGAGCATTGCATCAGGTTCAGTAATTTCTACTGCTGGTAATTCAAAGAAGTTAATAGCGAATGTTGTTACTGTAACACAAGGTCCGTTTGTTACTGTGTATGAGAATTCGTATTCACCACATGTATCAACAGTAATATCATATGTGTCGGAAACTATGCCTTCACTAATAATAGCTATACCAGGTCCTGTATAATCGAAGTCTTTAATTGTAACATCATATGGACATTCAACTTCGTAAGCAACGTAGACTGTTGTTTCATAACCGCAAACATCTTCAGGAGCTTCAACAAAAATGTCAGCTTCATCGTAGAAATTAACAATCATGAAGTCAGTAACAGGGCCGCAAGGTCCGTTTTCTACAGTATAAACAAAGGTATACTCACCGCATGCAGTAACTGTAACTTTTGTATTTGGATCGTAAGGATCTTCAAACACTACATTTCCCGGAGCTGGTGTCTTATATCCCCAGTAAGCTTTAAGATCTGGATGTTCGCAATCTACGGTAAATGAACCTTCAAGATTTGTTTCAAGTCCGCAAACTTCCTGATCCGGACCAGCGTCTACTTCCGGCTCATCATAGAAATTAATGGTTACAGTAGCTGTAGCTTCGCAAGCGGCAAATCCATTATTTACAGTATAAGCAAATACATATTCGCCACATTCTGAAACACTAACAGTGTTACCATCAAAGCCATATTCACCGGGTCCGCTTACCAATGACCATCCTGCAGTAAGATCAGGATGTGGGCATGAAACCTCAAAGCTGCCATCAAGTTCATAATTCAAACCACAGATTTCATCATCTTCCTGAACAAAAACCTGAGGTTTATCGAAGAAGCTGAGAGTAACTGATGCTGTAGCTGAACATGGTCCGTTTTCAACTATATACCAGAAAGTATATGTGCCACATCCAGGAACTTCAGTTATGGTATTGCCTTCTATTACAATATCTCCTGAGATTTCCCATGTAGCAGTTGCCGGATAATCGCAAGCTACCGCAAATGTTACATCAATATCATAAGGTAAATCTTCAAGGCATACTTCAGCATTATCCTGCATGTCAATAACAGGAACATCATAGAAATTGATGGTTACAGTAGAAACAGCTTCGCAAGCAGCAAATCCATTATTTACGGTATAAGCAAATTCATATTCACCACACACAGTAACTGTAACTTCGTTACCATCAAATTCAGCGTCACCAGGTCCACTTACTAATGACCATCCTGCGGTAAGGTCTTTGTGTTCGCATGAAACTTCAAAACTACCATCAAGTTCATATTCTAATCCGCAAATTTCACCATCGCCCTGAACAAAAACCTGAGGTTTGTCGTAGAAGGTTATTTGAACTGTTGTTGCAGCTTCACATGGACCATTCTTAACAAAATATTCAAAAGTATAAGTTCCGCAATACTCAACAGAAGTAATAGAATTGCCATCTAATTCAACATTTCCGGGACCGTCAAAGAGTGTCCAGGTTGCAGTTGCCGGATAATCGCAGCCAACTGTAAATGAAGCTGTTAAATCATATGGTAAATCTTCAAGACATACTTCTTCATCATCCTGCATATCTATAACAGGAACATCATAGAAATTAATAGTTACAGTTTCTGATGCTTCACAAGTTTTGAATCCATTATATGCAGTGTAAGCAAATACGTATTCACCACATTCTGAAACCTCTACCTGATTTAATGTTATAGTAGCAGTACCAGGTCCGCTTACTAATGACCATCCTGCAGTAAAGTCCTCGTGTGCGCATGAAACTTCATGGTTACCTTCGAGTACATATTCTAATCCACAGATTTCATCATCTTCCTGAACAAAGACCTGAGGTTTGTCGAAGAAGCTCAGAGTAACTGATGCTGTAGCTGAACATGGTCCGTTAACAACTTCATAAAAAAGTGTATATTCGCCACATCCAGGAACTTCAGTTATGGTATTGCCTTCCATTACAATTCCTTCAGGAACCTGCCATGTAGCAACTGCCGGATAATCACAAGCTACTGCAAATGTTACATCTATAACATATGGTAAATCTTCAAGACATACTTCTGCTTCAGGTTGCATATCTATAACAGGATCATCATAGAAATTAATTGTAACCTGACTTGCTTTTTCACAAGCACCAACTTTAACTGAATATTCGAAGACATATTCTCCACATTCTGTCACTTCTACATCATTCCCATCAAAATTAGCATCACCAGGACCACTTACCTTGCTCCAGTTTCCACTTGGTGGATTTTCAGGATCAGGTGTAACAGGGCTAATAAAAGGAGTCAGAGCATAGTGTAATCCGCATATTTCATCATCGGGACCAGCATTAACTTCATAATCCCACCAAATAACAGTACCCTGAACAATAAAGTTTGTAGCCGGCCACTCATATTTGAAATTATAAATACCAGGGGTATCAGCAGTAACAATTTGTGTATAAATTGTACCACCTGGAACCCAGGCTACAATACCAGGACCAGTTACAGACCATATTCCAGAGTTAGCCGGTGGACAATTATCACCTCCGGCATGTGTGCCAGCTACAATTACAACTTCTTCTGGCCAACATTCCTGAGAAACAGTTATAAAATACTGACATTCAGCACGGGTATTATTTTGGGCTTTAATAACCTTAGTTAAACCAGAAACATGAACATCAACGTCAAGATATTTATAATAACCCTGACTAAGCAAAATGGTTTGGACATTAGAATTATCCATACCTTCAATTAATTCTGCATCGTTTGCAACTTTAATAGTTTGTCCCCATACATCGGAGTCAACCTGGTCGTAAACCTGTGCAGTCGTGTTTACTGATACCAATCCAAAAAGAATTGCAGCAAACATTAAAAGCAATCGTTTCATTTTTTCCATAACAATTTGATTTAGTTAAACAAATAAAAAAATTAAAATTCAAAATTATATATAATAGATATTAAGGAACCTTCAGTAAAAAGGGCGGCAAAATTAATAAGAAAACAAACACAATGCAACTTTTGTTTCATATTTGTTATATTAATCTTCATTTTAATTAAACCACAAAATAATAAATATTCCTTATTAGCATAGGTTAAAAAAATGTTAAATAGTTAAAAATCCTTTTAGGCATTACAAACTGTAACATTTTGCCGGATTACTACAGCTTACTTAGCGACTTTAATTTTTCGCTTTCATAAACCAGCTATTTTAAGGAACTATCCAATAACACTTCAATTTTGTGCTAATTATTTGCAAATATAAGCCTTTTTTCAAGGATTGGTATGGTCAGTTGTTAAAAAAAGTAAAATTTTTTGTTCATATTCCCGAATTTGTACTCGTAAATTATAAAATGCTACTTTGAAACTATTGAAAAATTAATTTCTATCATTATATAATTGCTTGACACATAGCATTATGCAAAATTGTTGTTAAGTAAATTGAGTAAAATTTTAGATTGTGAGAATGAAATTGAATTTAACAAAATAAAAGTTAAATATGATGGAGTGGTGTAGGATTCTATCTGGTTTTATTAGATCATCTCAATTACAGATAATCAAATTATCATGAATAGGAACTGGCTTTAGCCCAAATCTAAATCCGGCGGGAATTGATAATTTAACAATTTCCTGAATTATCAAATTACTACTTCTAAAGCTTTCCTATTTTCCTTATCCAAATCTCATTATCATGATATATTCTTAAAATGTACATACCTGCTTTTAATGCTGAGAGGTCAACGGTGGCAGAAGATGCCGTCATAATCATTGATTCGACTTTTTCTCCTGTTAAACTGTAAACCTCCAGTAACAAGGGAGCTCCATGATAAATATTACTTGCCTTGATATTCAGGTAGTGTTTTGTCGGATTAGGGAAAATATTAAATTGATTATCAGAAGAAATAGGCTCTTTATAATGTTTCACAAAACTATCATATTCAAAATCATCAGTTGAGTTTAATAAGCCTTTATAATTCTCGCAATACTCTCCGTTTTCTGAAATATAGGCGTGTAAAACTCCGCCGGAATTAATAATGACTGAAGACGAGAAAACAATATTATTACCAGCTACAAAGGTAACCACTGCACCCGTTTCTGCCACAAAGCCGTTAACTTCAATAGAAAATAATGCTGCAAAGCAGTTAGTATCACCTGAATGAACAGATATATTGTCAATTAATAAATTATCTGGTGGTGTGATAAGATAATAACCTTGATGAAAACCTTGGTTTAATACTAATTCATCCTGAGCAAATGACTCCACTATAATCTCACCAATAGTCCATTCAGCTTTAAAACTTTCATTATTCGAAACATCTCCAGCCGACGCTTTAATTTCAATTGAGACTTGTTGCGAAATCCCAAAAGAACTTAAAAGACAGAATATAACAATATAAATATATTTATTCATTAATAGAAAAATTCAGAATAATTGATACTAACTATTTGGGTTAAAGCTAATTATTCAAATCAGTTTTGTTTTATACATCTAATACTCAATCCATTATTTTTACTTATATTTAATTGGTAAAAATCACTGGCACCATCAATAAACGTTATAAACTTAGAATTGACTGAATTGTGTTCATCAGAAGTCCAGAAATTAGCTGCACCCATAAGTTGCATAAAATTAACACCATCTAATTTACCTGCTCCCATAGCTGAAAAGCCAAATTGATCCGTTATGCAATCCAAAACATTCCAGGCAAAAGATGCATTAATTTTTAATTTACAGGCAGGATCAGGGCTGGCAAAATTATTTAAATTCTGCCATTCTATGGTAGTTGGAATTCTCCATCCCTCAGGACAAATTCCCTGGATTCCAGGTGTGGTTGTATAATTCATTGCTTCCTTCCAGTTATATAAAGCTCCGTATAGGTCACAGTTATCTGTATCATTTGAATAACAATATTTCTCAATAGTGCCATTATTTGAAGGATTCTGACCTGAGAATATCTGTGTTCCAACATTAAGATTCTTTGCCATCCAGCATTGAGAACCTATCGGTACAGTTGGGTACACCTGATTATCACGGTTATCAGTAAAATCCGTTCCGCATACCCAGGCATTACCAAAACTTATTGTTACATAATCAGTGCTGTTATAACAATTGTTGCTTATTTTCCATTCCAGTGTATATGCATGCTCATCAAGGCCATGAAATACGGCGTTAGGATTTGTGCTAGTTTGGCTTCCACTGCCAAAGTGTCCTCCGGTTCCTGATGTAATGCTCCATAAACCGGTTTCGCCTGTGCCAGGAGAGTTAGCATTTAAGCTAACAGATGTGCCTTGAACATTTATCTGGTCATTGCCTGCAACGGCATTTGTTACCTCAGGTGAAAACTGCAATGTAACCTGCGAGGAACTTTCCCATCCGCATCCATTTGTGATTTTCCATTGTAATACATAAGAGCTTCCTTTATTACCAGAAAATACGGCGTTGTATTGGTTTGGATTACTGAACGAGCCACCACTTCCGGATATAATTGACCAGGTACCAGTGTTGCCGGCTCCGGGATTATTCCCCTGAAGGGTATAAGGGAAACAGGCATTGTTTTTATTGGGTCCGGCATTGGCAACGGTTTGAACGGGACAGAAATACACTGTGGCTGTAGCTGAATTAGAAGTACAGTTATTGCTTACTTTCCATTGTATTGTGTAGTTGTTGGTACATAAGCCAGTAAAAATAGTGTTGTAAAGCGTGTTGTTCTCAAATGAACCACCTTCTCCGGAAATTATTGTCCATTTTCCTGTTTCATTAGCCAATGGCTGGCTACCATTTAACTGAACAGAAGTTCCTTCTACATTAGGATAATTTCCTGCAGTTACATTTGAAAGTGGAGGTTCAAATTTAATAGTTACTGTATCTGAATTACTCTGACCACCAAAATTAGTTATAGTCCATTTAAGGTTGTAAGTATTGCCTTTTGTGCCAGTGAATGCAGAATTATAAAGCGAGGGATTGGAAATTGATCCGCCGCTCCCTGATATTATTTGCCATAGTCCGGTATTGGAACCAACTGGTGCATTGCCTTGTAATGTATAAGGATTGCAGGCACGAAGTTCATCTTCTCCAGCATTTGCAATTTGTAAAGACTCGCTGAAGGTTATGGATACATTATCTGAAACAGACCCGCAATTATTTGATACTTTCCATTGAAGATTATATACTTTATTCAAAGCTCCCGTGAATGTGGAGTTGTATTTAGACGGATTTGCTATTGAACCTCCTGTTCCGGAAATAATTGTCCAAAGTCCGGTATTCCCTGTACCCGGTTGTGTGCCAGCCAAAGTAGTCGTAGTTGAACCATTGGAAACAATCTGATCAGGTCCGGCTGTGAAATTCTGAGGAAGAGCCGGACAAAAATGAATACTGACATCATCAGAAGATGAGCCGCATTCACCAGCATCTAATGTCCATCTTAATACATATGTTTGGCCACGACTACCGGTGAATGTTGAATTTGGTGACGATGGATTCGCTATTGTTCCACCAGTTCCTGAAACTATTGTCCAGTTTCCGGTATATCCTGTTGCAGAATTTGCCTGTAATGTTGTAGAAGTTCCATTTATATTCTTATCCGGACCAGCATTTGCATTAACCGGAGTTGGGCAAAAACTTACAGTTATTGAATCACTGCTTGTTTCAAAACAGTTGTTGGTTATAGTCCAGAATAATTTATAAGTAGTATTTGGTTGCCCTATAAATGTGGCATTTGGACTGTTTATATTTAAAAACGAGCTTTCGGGAATACTGCTCCAAAGTCCTGTATTTCCTGGCCCCGGCTCATTACCGGATAATTCATGCTGGAGCGTTCCTTGTATATGTAATGCGTCAGTTCCTGCATAGGCAATTGTTAGTTCGGAACACCCCGGTAGCATTATCCATGACGGTTCCCCATTCAAAATAGCATAAAATGCCAGTCTTCCTTTATCACTAACATATGCCAAACTGCCCGGAGCGAAGCTTTTTTTACCCTGACCTGAATTGTTAAGTTCCTCCCATGTAAATTCAGGAACACCAGCACTTTTATTTGAAAAATAAGCTGTGTCGGCTCTATCTGCATTTATAGCGCTTGTTGCATTAGTTGCATTTGTTGCAGTTCCGGCATTCGTAGCATAATTGGCATTTGTAGCAGTATTAGCTGTATTAGCGGAACCGGCACTAGTAGCATAATTAGCGTTGGTTGCATGAGTTGCATTGGCTGCGGTTCCGGCATTATTAGCGTAATTAGCGTTAGTTGCATTGGCTGCGGTTTCGGCATTAGTGGCATAATTAGCATTAGTTGCATTATTAGCAGTTCCAGCATTAGTAGCATAATTAGCATTTGTTGCGTTGGCTGCAATATTGGCAATTTCTGAACTATTAGCTTTATTTGAATATAAAGAATAAGGAACACTTAATAATTGCGAAGTGCCCATCTCAATATAAGAGGAGCCATTTCCAGTGGTGTCAACTTCAACTTTAATGAAATAATCATACTCACCCCATGGTATTGAATTAAAAACACCGTTTTTAACAGTTCCTAAACCGATATTTAATGAAATCAAACCGCCATCACTTGTTGTAGTAGTGTGAGTTTCCTGGTATACAACATTTCCTGAAGTTGAACCCTGTAAAATACTGAATTTAATATTGGCATTGACTGAATTATAGGGAGCGCCATTAGCATCGCGTAATACAGCCTGATATTTAAATGCCTGGGGTACCTGAGCTTGTAGCCCAAATGATAATATGGTCAAACATATTAATATTAAGCCCCGAATTTGTTGTATGAAGGAGGTAATAAAATGGTCCATGGCTTTTAGTATTAATTTTTAACACTTTAATTAGTTAGTGTGAAAACGGTCAAATATGATTGTTCCTTTGTTCTATAATGATATTTATTGAGTAATAATGTTTTGCTATGTACTTATTTAAAATGAGTGTTAAGAGCCTAATATCTTGTTATTCAGCTACATATTGATTTTTATGAGAAAAAATAGAATGGTACAATTGCCATATAAATACAGAAATAATACTGAAAAAGTAATACATAATGGTTTTTGTAAATCCCCCTAAAACTCACAAGTACCTGTTAATTAGACTGTTGTTTTTTTATTCCAGCTTTCGAGCTGTAAAAGTATATATATTTTTCTATATGAAGTGTTTTCTTGATTTTTTTCACACTTTTTTAACGGATCATTTTTCTAAATATTATTTTTAAGCTTGGATGTCCATGCTTAAAACAAGTTTATCCTGAACAAATTTATTTTTGGTGATCTGCTGAATATAGAAACCGCTTAATACTTTTTTTTGGTGTTTTCTCAAATTCTTCGTTATGAATCCTGATCTCAATCAAGTTCATATAAACAGGAAGTTCATGATTAAATGCTTTGCGATGTTGCTCTAATATCTCTTTGAGTTCCGTGTCACTAATTTTGTTTTTGTTTATCAATTCCTGATCGGGATAGATCAGTGCGATGAGTTTGTTGTTTTTTTCCACTACGAGCGACTCCTGAATATAGCTTAAGTTATTAAGCCTGGCTTCTATTTCTTCGGGATATATATTTTGACCTGATGAGCCAAGTATCATACTTTTACTGCGCCCCTTTATATAAATGAAGTTGTCTTTATCAATAATTCCCAGATCACCTGTATGTAGCCAACCATTATCATCAATTGCTGCCTTTGTTGCTTCAGGATTTTTGTAATAGCCCTGCATAACATTTTCACCTCTTACAAAGATTTCGCCTACTTCATTATAAGGATCATTTGAATCAATGGTAACTTCAAGGGTGTCAACAATCTTTCCTGCTGATTCAAGCCTTGTTTTATCCCAGTTTGCATAGCTGATCAAAGGTCCGCATTCAGTCATTCCATATCCGATTGAAAAAGGGAATCTGATCTTATTGAAAAACACCTCAACTTCATGGCTTAATGGCGCACCTCCAATAACCACCTCATGAAAGTTGCCCCCAAAAACATCAATAAGTTTTTCTCTGATTTTGCTAAGAACAATATTTTTTAAAAATGGTATCCGAAGTAATGTTTTTGCAGGTGCTTTGTTTACAACAGGCAGGATCTGGTTTTTATAAATTTTTTCAATAACAAGCGGTACTGATAGGATCAAACGTGGACGTACTTCCTTGAAAGCTTGCATTACAACCTGTGGTGAAGGGCTTTTTGTTAAAAATGTAATATGGCATCCTAACGTGAAAGGCCACAAAAATTCAAAAGCGCATCCGTAAGCATGTGCCAATGGTAGAAATGATACAATATTGTCACCCGGTTCAAGGGGCATATTGTGATTGGCATACACAACATTGGCTGTAAGGCTGTTATGAGGTATTAATACTCCTTTTGTAAATCCTGTGGTTCCTGAAGTATAGCTGATAACTGCAATTTCTGAATTGTCAACAAGCTTAAATTGAATGTCAGAAGGTTTCAGCCCCTCGGGATATCTCATTTTGAATTGCTCATTCATAGTATCCATAACCTGTTTTAATCCATCTGGCAATTCTTTTTTTGTGATAACTGAGAAATCTGATAATGAAAAACTACACCTTATTTTATTCATTGAGTTTTCATCAAGGCTTTCAAAAATACTATCAGAGCAGAATAAAAGAACAGAATCAGAATGATTTACTATATGATGAATGTCATTAGGTTTAAAATCTGGAAGAACAGGAACTATTACAGCTCCAAAAAGAATAGTGGCAATATAGCTGATACCCCAGTTTGATGAGTTTTTTCCTATAAGCGCAATTTTGTCACCTTTCTTAATATCGCAGGCATCAAAGATAGCATGCAGCTTTAAAATTTTTTCGGCTATTTGGGAGTATTTCAGATCTTCGCCGCGATAATCAGTCATTGCAATGTGATTCCAGTTATTACGGATGCTGTTCTGAATAAACTCAGTGAGGTTTTCTTTCATCATAGTTGTTCTCTTTTAAAATAAATAATAATTGGGGTGAAATTATTAACAATTGGCGAAGATACATATTTTTAAAAAACAGACTGGATGTTTGAATTTTTAAAAACTGAAAGATTTTTCCTGCTGTTTGGTTTAATGAAATATTAAAAAGTTTTAAATTTGCGGTTTAAACCATTAATTCTCAAAATAATGAAAAACTATACCATTACTCTATTAACTGTGCTATTAATGACAACAGCCTGTACCAGAAAAACCGAAGAAGTTAATCCTTTTATGGCGGACTATAATACGCCTTTCAATGTACCGCCTTTCGATCGTATTAGTGAGAAACATTATTTGCCTGCATTTGAAGAAGGAATGAAAAAACACAATCTTGAAATTCAGGATATTGTAAACAACGCTGAAGAGCCAACTTTTAAGAACACAATTGAAGCTCTTGAATATAGCGGACGACTGCTGGCAGACGTGCAATTTGTGTTTTATAATGCATATTCATCAAATACTAATGATGAGATCCAGAATATTGCCACTGAAATTGCACCTAAATTATCACTTCATGCTGATAATATTAAACTCAATGCCGGACTTTTTGAAAGAGTAAATGCTGTATATGCACAAAAGGAGGATCTGGATTTGAATGCTGAGCAAAGAAAACTCCTGGAAGAAACATATAAAGGATTTGTGCGTAGTGGTGCCGGTTTGCCGGAAGAGAAGCAGAACAGACTCAGAGAAATCAATCAGGAATTGTCAGTCCTTACTCTGAAATTTGGTCAGAATGTATTGGGTGAAACCAATAAGTTTAAAATGATTGTTGATAATGAAGCTGATCTGGCAGGTTTGCCTCAATCTCTGATTGATGTGGCTGCTGAGAAAGCTGCTGAAGAGGGACTGCAGGGGAAATGGATATTTACCTTGCATAATTCAAGCGTAATGCCTTTTTTGGGAAGTGCCGATAACCGCGAACTTCGTAAGGTCATGCAGCATGCTTATATAAACAGAGGTAATAATAATAATGAGTATGATAATAAAGAAACTATTGGAAAGATAGTAAACCTGCGTTTGGAACGCGCCAAATTACTTGGATATGATAATCATGCACATTATACTCTTGAAGAGACAATGGTGAAAAATACTGAAACAGCTATGAATTTTGTCAGGAAAGTTTGGGATGCAGCAACTCCTATAGCAAAAAAAGAAGCTGGTGAAATGCAGACTATGATAAAATCAGAAGGTAATGATTTTAAGCTGGCTCAATGGGACTGGAGATATTATGCCGAAAAAATTCGTAAAGAAAAGTATGACCTTGATGAAGAGCAGGTAAGGCAGTATTTTGAACTAAATACTGTTCGTAGCGGAGTTTTTATGGTTGTGAATAAATTATATGGTCTGCAATTTAAAGAACGTACCGATATTCCTAAATATCATCCTGATGCTCAGGTTTTTGAAGTGCTTGAAGCTGATAATTCTCATGTTGGAATTCTTTATATGGATTTTCATCCACGCGAAAGTAAAAACAGCGGCGCATGGATGAGCAGCTATCGCGATCAGTATATTGATAGAAATGGGAATTATATTTCTCCGGTAATTACTCTTGTATGTAATTTTACACCTCCAACCAGCTCCATGCCGTCGTTGCTTACCTACGATGAAATGACTACTTTTTTCCATGAGTTTGGACATGCATTGCATGGATTGCTTTCGAATGTTACATATCCAAGCCTTTCAGGAACTGAGGTGCCTCGTGATTTCGTGGAATTACCTTCTCAGATAATGGAAAACTGGGCTAATGAACCATCAGTTTTAATCACATTTGCAAAGCATTATCAAACTGAGGAACCAATGCCTCAGGAGCTTATAGATAAAATTAAAGCCGGATCAAAGTTTAATCAGGGTTTTGAAACCGTTGAATTTCTTGCATCAGCTTTTCTTGACCTTGAATATCACATAATCAATGAACCATTTGCTGATAATAAGATTAAAGAAGTTGCCGGTATAATTGATCAAAGAACAATTTCCAGAATAGGATTAATACCGGAGATATATTTCCGGCATGGCAGTACTCATTTCCAGCATATATTTTCAGGCGGGTATTCAGCCGGGTATTATAGTTATATCTGGTCGGGATTACTTGATGCTGATGCTTATGAGGCTTTTCGTGAAACCGGCAATGTTTTTGATCAGGCAACTGCTCAATCATTCAGAAAAAATATTCTTGAAAAGGGTGGCAGTGACGATGCCATGACTATGTATATAAATTTTAGAGGTAAAGAGCCTGATATTCAACCACTCTTAAGACAACGGGGGTTGATTCAGTAATTGATGTTTTATTATTTGGCATTCTATGGAATGTAAAAAGAGGGGAATATTTTTGGAAATGCAAGTTTTGTTATAGTTTATTGTCTAACACAACAAGAAATCTTCGTATAGTCTGGCTTTAGATAGAGAAAGAGGATTATTTGTTTATTTTATTAATCATGGAAATTCCCATGTTCATGCAAAGCTCTTGTACAGTTGGCACTCTGTTGTGATTTTATGGATTGTCAGAAGTAAGAGCTTTTTTTTGATCTGCAACTCTCATTGTGATACATTAGTATATAGTAGACTGATCATATTTTTTTAATATTTAAATTCCCTCTGAATGATGAAAGCTAAAATTTTACCCCTGTTGCTGTTATTCTTTATTATCTCAACTTATTCAAAAGCTGAATGGGTTCCATTAAACAGTAAAAATTCGTCTCCTACTCCTCCAAAGGTTACTATTCTTAATCATAATCATGATAATATTTTACTAAAGATAGAGGTTTTTGGTTTCGAAAAAAAAGACTTCACTTCTGATGGAATAAATTATCAGCAAGTTGATCTTTTAACTGAAGTATCTACTAATGAACCCGGAAGCCCTGAAGTTCCATACTTAGCAAAAATACTCGCTGTTCCCGATTATGCCGGAATGACTGTTGAGGTTGTAGAAACCGGTGATGTAAATATTTTTCAGAATATTAAATTACCACCGGCACGTGAAAGCTGGATAGAGGGTGAGCCTGAGCCTCCTTATAAAGAAAATTTGAACGTTTATAATCTGGGAAATGAATACCCATACGCTATGGCTGATATGGATGCTCCGTCTGTTTTCAGGGATTTTCGTATTTCGAGGTTAGCGGTATATCCTGTTAGATATGTTCCTCAACTTAATGAGTTGCAGATTTATTCAACCCTTACTGTGAAAGTAAGTTTTGGAAATGGGGAAGTAATAAATCCTAAAATAACACCTCGCAAAGCCATATCTCAATCTTTTGCAAAGCTTTACAGGAGTTTTATATACAATTATGAATATGTTCTTGACGAATTTTATAATGGTTCTGAAGATGGGCGGGAAGTGATGCTTTGCATTATGCCTGATGCTATGGTTGCAAACTTTCAGGTGTATGCTGAGTGGAAAAGAGAAAGCGGGACAGATATCCATATTACTAAATTCAGTGATATAGGTGCCAATTCAAGTAATCCCGATATTATTAAAAATTTCATTGCACAAGCATACAATACATGGGAACATCCACCAACTTATGTGCTTATAGTTGGAGATAATGGCGTTTTCCCCAAAAAAAACGTAACATATCCGAACTATACTTTTCCATGGGAGGATTATTTTGTTTGTGTTGACGGCGACGATTATTTTCCGGAAATGATGATAGGAAGATTTACCAATCAGGATAATGCGCGTATGCAAATAATGATCAATAAATTCATGATGTATGAAAAACAGCCTTATGTGCAGGATACTGCATGGTTCAGAAAAGGAATATGTTGTTCAAATAACGCTTATGCCTCACAGGTAGAAACAAAACGTTTTACCAGGGATATGATGATGAATTACGGAAACTTTATCTCAGTTGATACCATGATGAGCGACGGTAATAGCTGGGGTTTTGGTTGTACTTACAACAAGACACATATAAAAAATGCACTTAATCAGGGGAGGAACTTTGTAAACTATCGGGGAGAGGGCTGGACTTATGGCTGGTATGCCAATTGTTACAGTTTTAGTACTTCAGATGTTTCGACACTAAACAATGGACAAAAATTTAGTTTTATAACAAGTATTGGATGCGGAGCTGCGATGTTCAGTGTTTCAGGAGGGAACTGTTTTGGTGAGGAATGGCTGGAAATGGGAACCCTGAACAATCCTAAAGGTGCCGCAGCTTTCATCGGCCCTACATCCAATACTCATACTGCATATAATAACAGAATTGACAAGGGCATTTATACTGGTATGTTTGTTGAAGGTATGGATACTCCCGGTCAGGCCCTTGTGCGGGGCAAATTATATATGTACAACGTATTTGGTAATGAATATTATGTTGAGTATCATTACAAAGTTTATTGTGTTCTTGGTGATCCCAGCATTCATATATGGAAGGAAGTGCCCTATGAGGTGAATTTTGCATATCCTAACAATGTTAATGTTGGTCATAATGATATGGCCTTCAATGTTACCCGGATAAATACTAATAAACCGATTGCAAATGCACAGGTTTGCGTTACCGGACAGAATGTATTTGCTACAGGATATACTAATGCCAGTGGAATTGTTATTATACCGGTTACACTGCCAACACAGCAAAGCCTGAAAGTTACGGTAAGAGGAGGGAATGTTATACCTGTGCAAGGAGTAATTCAGGTACAACAGCCTTTGGAACTTGTTGAACCTGAGGGTGTGCCGGAAATAACCGATTTTAATGGAAATAATGATGGATTAGCTAATCCAAACGAAACATGTAATATCGCATTTACTCTGAAAAACTGGGGAAGCGTCGCTGCAAATAATGTTCAGGGAACTATATCTTCATCTGATCAGTTTGTTGAGGTTCTTACTACAGAACCAGTTAGTTTTGGAACTATAGCCCCTGGCTCACAAACTACCGGTAATCCATTTCAGATCTATATTGCTCCGGATTGCCCGATTGGATACACAATACCACTCAGTTTATTAGTTTCTTCAGCCAATACTTCATGGAGTTATACATTAAATATTGAGGTACATGGCTGTAAGCTGGCTTTTAAAAACTTCATTGTCAATGATTTTGGGAATCCTGATCCTGATTTTCGTATGGATCCTGGCGAAACCGCAATGCTGACCTTTATGATCGAAAACTATGGTCAGGATATTGCGCCGGAAGTTTCGGGAATACTCATAAGTAATGATCCCTATATTAATGTGATTGATTCAGTTGGATTTTTTGGAACTGTGGCAATTAATAATACTTCGCGAAATGATAATAATACTTTTAAGGTATTTATAAATCCGGATTGTCCTGTTTCCTACAATGCTCAGTTTACATTAAAATTAAAAACTGAAAATGGATTTTATCCTTATGAGAAATCAATACCACTGACTTTACCTGTGTCATTACCAATACCTACTGATTATACCGGTCCGGATGATTATGGTTATTACGCCTATTCAAGCGATGATTCATTTTACGATCAGACTCCTGTTTACGACTGGTATGAAATTGTTGAAACAGGCACTGAAATCGAACTCCCTCAGATTAGTGATTATACTGTAACAGTGGATCTTCCCTTTGATTTCAAGTATTATGGAATTGAACACAATAAGTTAAGGATCAGCACTGATGGATGGATAGCTTTTGGAAGTGGAATGGAAACAGCACCCGAAAATACAGGACTTCCGAATAATGATAGTATTAACAATATGGTTGCAGTATTTTGGGATGACCTGTTTGATACTGAGTTCTTTTTTGGCAGAATTCTGTATTATCACGATGAGGCTAATCACAGGTTTATTGTTGAGTGGGATAGCATAGCCCACAATAATGTACTATCTGAGCCTCAGCGCGAAGTGTTTCAGGCTATTCTGCTTAATCCGGTTCATTATCCTACAAAAACAGGGGATGGGGAAATTATTATTCAGTATAAGATTGCTAGTTCAACATCATCAGTTACTGTAGGTATTGAAAATGATACTCAGGATATTGGAATTCAATATGTTTATAATGCTGATTATGATGCTACCGCCACACATATAAATAAAAATATGGCGATAAAATTCACTACTAACCCTCCATTTGAAACTGACATTTTATTTGGTGATTCCGATTGCAATGGTATTATTAATGTTTTAGATGCCGTAGTTACAATTAATTATGTTGTAGGTTTATTCCCTGAACCGTTCTGTTTTGAAAATGCTGATATTGATAGTAATGGGCAAATAAATATTCTGGATGCTGTAGGGACGATAAATATCATACTTGGGGTTGGTAAACATCAGTTAATCAGTGATATTGAAGCACCTGCACATGTTTTTCTGAACCGAAATAGTATTGAATTATTGAGTAAGGGTAATATCGCCGGTTTGCAGTTTGAGATCAAAGGATTGAAAGAAGACCGGATTTCAATGGCATTGCAAGGTTATGAGTTCAGATTGGCCGAGAAGGATGATAAACTTATTTGTCTGATATTTACTTTTGATAATAAACCTCTACCTGAAGGCAGGATTAAGCTTTTTAACATAGGTTCTGAAATTACTGCTGAATCATTAGAAATAATTGCTGCAAATCTTAATGCTGAAAAGACTGACATTTTTATTCATGAGAATTTTGTAACTGAATCTGATAATGAGGCTCTTAATTTGACAGTGTATCCTAATCCATTCAGTGGTCATACAACCATAAGCTATACTTTGCCGCAGCCCGGAGAAATTAACCTAAGTATCTATAACACAACAGGCAGGCTTGTGAGAACACTTTATGAAGGAAGGCAACAGGAAGGAACTCATAATATTGAGTGGAACGAATTGAATAATGCCGGAAGTCGTGTGACTCCGGGAGTTTACATCTGCCGTATTCAAACCGCTATTGATATAAAAACTGACATCATTATAATGCTTAAGTAATTGTAAACCCCGGCATTAGATGTACAGCTTCTATATTTTACTTATTTTGTTAATCATAGCCCTTGTGGCTGGTTTCATTGAATTTTATCTTCATCAGAAACGAATTGTATCAATCCCCACAAGGATTCATGTTAACGGAACACGTGGAAAATCAAGTGTTACCCGATTAATCGGAGCAGGATTACGTGCCGGTGGAATCTCTAATATTACAAAAGTGACAGGTACTTTTCCACGCCTTATACTGGAGGATGGTACTGAAACTTACATACATCGTAAGGCTTCGGCAAACATTATTGAGCAGTTGGATATAGTCAAATTTGCTGCCCGGCGCAAGGTGGATGCCCTGGTTATGGAGTGTATGGCGTTGCAGCCCCAATATCAGACAATTACTGAGTACATGATAGTTCATTCCAATATTGGTGTCATAACCAATATAAGAATGGACCATACTGATGTTATGGGTCATACTTTACCAGAGATAGCTGATACTTTGTGCAGAACAATTCCCAGGAACGAAAGGCTTTTTACATCTGAAAATATAATTCCTGAAACTATCAGGAAAGTGGCGGATAGCAGAAATACCGCTACTTATATTACTGATCCCAACACTGTTTCTACTGAAGAAATGAAAGGTTTTAGTTATATTGAACACCGCGAGAATGTTGCTCTTGCTCTTGCTATCTGTCAACATTTGGGTATTGAAAGGGAAACAGCACTTAAAGGCATGTATGAGGCTATACCTGATTCTGGAGTACTTACACGCCACAGAGTTAAGCATTATAATAAAGAAATGATCTTTTACAATGCTTTTGCCGCCAACGATCCTGATTCCACACTGATGGTATGGCGAAAAATCAGGGATGAAATCGGGTTTGAAGGCCAACGTATTGTGTTACTTAACACTCGTCAGGACAGATTATATCGTGCTGAACAATTAATTGAAATGATTGCAGGGAAGATAGAAAATGAAATTGATTTTGTTGTTCTTATTGGGCAGTCATCAAAAATTGTTGAGTTAACGGCAATTAGCGCAGGAATTCCCAGAAAAAAGCTGATTAATATAGGTTGGACCAGCCCGGAGAAAGTTTTTGAATCAATCCTCTCGCTTACTAAAAGTGTAACCACAATTGTTGCCATTGGTAATATGGGAGGAATGGGAGCAGTAACTGTTGAATATTTTAAAAACCGCAATATCTGAAATAATGATAGAATTAGCAATAACATTAGGTTTGATCTTGAGTTTGCTCTCATACGAAGTATTTGGGCTTGCTGCCGGCGGGATTGTCGTTCCCGGATATATTGCGCTGCAGCTTAATCATCCCGACAGATTAGCAGGAATATTGGGGGTTAGCCTGTTAACATTTCTTATTATAAAAATGTTGGGGAAATACACATTTCTTTATGGCCGGAGACAAATGGTACTTAGCCTGTTGATTGGCTGTTTGCTGGCTAATTTTTCAAGATATTTCCTTAGCCTCAATATTGCCAGTACTACTCTGGAATTGCAGGCAGTAGGATGGGTTATTCCCGGGTTGATTGCCCACTGGTTTGCAAAACAAGGTATATTTAAAACCATAAGTGTGCTGTTTGTTTCTTCAGTTTTAGTAAGATTGATTCTGATATTGGTTTTTGCAGGCGCATTATTACCCTAATTTACTTAAAACGACTGAATTATGAATAATTTTAGAGCCAAATCCAATATAGTTTTAGGAGTTTTATTCTTACTTGCATTGCTTGCTTTAATTGCTGTAGAAAACGGTAAGCTTGATAAAAAACAGGAGTGGTACAATGAAAAACTACAGGCAGCACAATTGTTTCAGTTAGCTGCAAATGAATTGAAGAATCATAGACTGGAAAAAGACATTTTCATTGATGTTGTAAACGATCCCAATCAAACAGCTCTGATTGGTCAGGAATTTACACTAATTACTACCGACAGGGGTGAAATTGATGCCAAACTATCAGCGACAAACCCCAATGTTGCTGCCGTAATTATTCAGTTATTGAAAGATGCTGATCTGCGTCAGAATGATAATGTGGCAGTAGCTTTTACCGGTTCATTTCCGGGTATGAATATTGGAGTTCTTGCAGCTCTTGAAGTGTTACATTTAAATCCGATAATAATAACATCAGTAGGCTCATCAAATTTTGGGGCTAATGATCCCTATTTTACCTGGCTCGATATGGAAAATATTCTGTATAAGTCAAATGTTTTTCATAACCGGTCAATAGCTGCTTCAATCGGGGGAGGTTCTGACCTTGGACGCGGACTTAGCCCCGAAGGACGAAATCTCATCATAGAAGCCATAGAGCGTAATGATGTTGATTTAATACATGAAAAATACCTTGAGAACAGCATTGATAAAAGGCTTGAGATTTATGAAAAACACAGCAGAGGACAGCCTTTAAAAGCTTATATTAATGTGGGAGGAGGTATTGCAAGCCTGGGAAATGTTATTAACGGCAGACTTATTTCTCCAGGGCTAACTACTTATTTGCCTATGAAAAATTATCCTTCAAATGGAGTAATCATTGAAATGGGGAAAAATAGGGTTCCTATTATTCATTTACTCAATATTAATGAACTTTTATCAAAATATGGTCTGCCTGTTAATCCTGTTCCGCTACCGCAACCCGGTGAAGGTGGAATTTTTACCCAAAAGAAATACAACCTGATAACCACATCTGTTGCTACAACAATTCTGACGATTATAATTATTCTGATTTATTTAAGTGAAAGAAAACATTATAAGCTTGGATCTGACGTGGTTCCTGCCGGCATGCAAAAACAAATGAACGATAACGATGATGAAGATATCGCTATGTTGTAAATGAGATAGTTATGAATTGATAATTAAAATTAAGCATTATGAAGAAAACAATTATTTTGTTGTTTATTGTTTTATTGGGTGTTCCCGGCGTAATGGCACAGACAAAATCCAAAACCAGGGTTCTCAAACCAACCGGATTCCTGCAAGGTATTACCATAGATGTATCAGGAAAACCCAGTCAATATTATTCTTTAAATTCTGAGCAGGCTTCGGTGATTTCTGTTGTAGGACCCGGAAAACTCAGAGTGATAACAAGAGGAAGATTTCTGCCCAAACAACCTGCCAGTAAAATAAATTATGAAATCCAATACATAATTAACGGGGGTAAACCGCAAAAAGCTAAGATTACAGGGGCTGTACGTGCTGAAGCAAGCAGGTATGCTGATGGCATTATAGGAACACCGGCACAAGGAAAGGAAATTGAAATCGTTCTTGGAATAGGTTCGCATACCATAGAATTTCTGCTTCCTGCCAAATCAGCCAGTGTAGAAGCCCGCTATTTGTTTACACCTACAAAAGAAAAGAAAACATCGTGGGTTAGTTATTGTCCTTTAACACCGATGGAACCTGTTGAACTCATTGCTAACGAGTCAGTGGTAAAATATTATCGCTTCTCAAATGAAAAACCACTGAAAGTTGAAATAAACGGTCCAACTCAGTTGAAAATTATGAACCGGGTTGAAAACCACTACAAAATGAAGGGTCGTATTCATTATCGCATTCAGGTTGCTGAAAACAACACGGTGTTAAATACATATCAACTTAGCAGTACTATTTCTGAAACCACTTCATACCGTGATGTTTCAAAGCTGATCCCGGGTAAAGCCTGCCAATTTGTTATTGAAGTGCCCAAAGGGAAACATGTTTATGAGCTAACACCTTTGGATAAAGATAAAAAGACTGTTTTATCCCGTTTACTGATCCCTGAAAAAGACGTAAAAATTGGAAGATAGCAACCAATGAGAATAATTATATGCTTAATTGTCAAGTAGATGTGTTGATAATACCAGAGTGTGGAATTGTCTGTATTTTTAAACTCTGTTTAATTTACCGATGACTTGAATAAGAAAAAATGAAAAAATGAGTATCAGATTATCAAAAACAATAGTTCTGTTTCCTGAAATTTGGGTTTATGTTTTGGCACTTTTTATGGTTTTGCAGCCTTTTGAATCCGTTGCTCAAAAAAAACCTGTGAAAAAGAAAGGACTGGGCATAAATGCCGAAGTGGATTTTGGGGTGATGTATGACGACAATGTCTTAAAATACTCTGAAAAGTATTTAAATCGTTTTTTAAATCGTGAGGATGAAGGACGATTTCATATTAAAACTTATGACGACCTGGTGCTGAAGCCTTCGCTTAGCCTTACCCGTTCATTCAGGATATTTGGCAAGAAACTTACAATTGCCAATGCCGGATATTCTCATAGTCTGTATGTACAGAATGATATTAATAACTGGTCAAGTATAGACGTGGGTTTAAGGCAGAATTTTGGAAAGCGTGCAAGTTTTAAATTGTCATACAGCTATATACCTTATTTTTATGTCCGGCATTTTCGCGACGATGATTGGGTTGCAGTTTATGGCTATACACCGGTAACTTTTAAACCTTATGTGTTTTCAAAAGATACTTATGCTTTTTGGATTCAGAACACTTTTTTTAAGAACTCCCGAATTATGTTTACATATAACTATCAGTTATATTACCATAACGAACATTATACAGAATACGACAGTAAGAATCATTTGTTCAGGATAAAACTCTATCAACCAATACAAAAAAAGTTAAGAATGGAGTTGATGTGTCAGTTTACAAAATCTTTTGCTAAAGGATATGATGAGCCTCATGAAACTATGGATAATTCAGATGATTCTGATGCCTCATTTGATGAAGACGGATTTTCGGCTGGTTTGATATGGACACTGCCAAAAATTAAAAAGTATAATCATAGTCTTAAAGGAGAATGTGTTGTGTACAATCGTTATTACACAACATTGCATTATCTTGAGCTTGATTTGCTTCATGCAGGCAGAACAGACAATAATGTGCGCTTGAATTTCAATTATGATCTTACTTTAAAGAAAAATTTAAAATGTTCAGTTTTTTATAAATGGCTTTTCCGTAATTCAGGTTCTAAATCACCTTTAAACAATGAGTTTATTTCTGATGAAAAAGACTACCGGCAGAATCAAATCGGACTTGGATTTACATATGGTTTTGGATTTTAATAATGAATAAAATACAGTGTTTCACTTTTTAATAGAATGAAAATGAGTAAGTTATTATCTTGCTTACTGGTAGGCTCGTTGTTTATAATGAGTTGTGGCAAACCACATGACCCTGAATCTATTAACTCTGATATGGGTGGTTATAAAAAAGTTAGCAGTTTTGTTACTGCAGGTAATGCACAGGATGTGGTGTTTAAGGATCAAAAAGTGTTTATTGCTGAGGGTGAGGTGGGTTTAATGATAGTGGATGTTTCTAACCCTGCATCACCTAAGGTGGTTTCAATAGTTAGTGAAGGAGCAAGGGGATATTCAACCAGAGTGCAAATAAAAGATTCAGTAGTTTATCTTGCAGCCGGCTCTTTTGGAGTTACAGCAATAAATGTGGCTGATCCCTATAATCCCAGTGTTGCTGTGAATAATGTTGGAGCAAAACCAGCAAGAAATATTCATATAATGGACGATTATATGGTAGTGGCAATAAGTGAGTTGGGTGTAGTTTTCGCAGACTTGTCAAATCCTGCCTATCCTGATATCCGTGGAGATATTAGCACAACGCCGGGGTATGCAATGGGTGTTACATCCACATCTGACAAAAGCAAACTTTTGGTTGCTACCGGCGAATATGGACTTGTTATATATGATATAAGTGTTTTTGAAGAGGGTTATGGAGAATATCCAATGATTGGATCGTTCTATACACCGGGTTATGCTGAATCAGTTGCAGTGTCGGAAAATAATAAGATTGCCTTTATGGCTTGTGGGAATGAAGGATTGCAGATTCTTGATTTTTCGAATCCGGAAAAAATTAAGGTTGTCGGAAGTTTTTATCACAGTGGATATGCCAAAGCCCTCATTTATAAAAATAATCGTGTTTATATTGCTGCCCGAAAAGGTGGTTTACAAATAGTGGATGTAAGTGACGTTACAAAGCCTGTTTTAATTGGCAGGGTTGGAACCGAAGGAGCGTTTGGTTTGGATGTGTCAGGCGATTATATATACATAGCTGATGAAATTGCCGGATTGATAATTGTTAAAGCCGGAGCCTGATTGACTAATATTAATGCTGATATTCAGCCTTTTAGCAAGTCATTTATGTAATATTGATTTTTGTTTTGAATGATAAAACTAAATAATATTGAGTAATTCAACTTCTAACAAACAGCGCTTTGAGTTTATTGACCAATTTCGGGGATTCATAGGCGTACTTATGCTGCTCGGGCATTCCAGCTATTATTTTAATTCTATATGGCTACAACTTGATCCTTTTGATCCGCTCTTTCCTTCATGGGGCCAGTTCACCCTGCGTTATGCCGGTTATCTGTGTGCGCCTGGTTTTCTGATGATGGCGGGCGCTATGGTGTGGTGGTCGTACCACAGGCGCGTTGCCAAAGGTTCAGCCGATTGGTCGGCAAGATGGCATTTTATCCAGCGGGGTATTTTTCTGATTCTTGTACAGCTTACATGGGTGAATTCATCATGGGGTGGCTTCAGGGAATTGAAACTCACACATATAGGCATTATAGCTTGTATCGGGATATCTATTATTCTCCTCACTTTTATTGTCAGAACCAAATGGTATGTGAGATTAATAATTGCAATGACAATACTTTTAATACATCCTTTACTTCTAAGAATATCATACAGCAATGATGTGTTCTGGCAACAGGCATTGATGCAAACCTTTATTGATGCTGGCGATTTTAACAAATATCCTGTATTACCATGGTTTTCACTGGCAGTTTTAGGATCGCTAATGGCAAACGGATGGCTTGGGTTTTGGAAAACTGATAAGGAAAAAATACTGATGGGTCTGGGAATAGCGGTTATAACTCTTTTTATAGCAGTATTTGTCAGATATTCAATGGCTTATGGAAATATGTTTTCTTTCTCGGGTTTGTTCTCCTATTCTTTTCTGATTGATCAGAAATATCCTCCGAGCCTTTTTATGAATTTATGGTTTTTTGCACTTGTTGTTTTGGGCGTAACCCTCTTTATTGTTATAGGGAAGATATCTCCGCGAATATTACGGGTTTTTAGTATTCCGGGTAAAGTGCCCTTGTTTTTTTATGCTGTACACATTGCTATTCTTGGTGTTCTTACAAGGATTTTCCCTATGATATACCGTGAGGGAGGGGTTATAACTTCATTGATAGGATTAGCGGGTATGCTGGTAATTATGCTGCCGCTTTGCAGGTGGTTTTATGGAGTGAAACGGCGTAGCAGTAATTATTTTATTCAAATGATCTAATGCTATGAAAAATATGAAAAGGCAAATACCAGCAATTATTAATATACTGAATATCACGTTGTTGATATTGTTTTTAGTTGGTTGCGCAGCAAGGCATCAAACTTCAGTTGAAACCGAAAATAAAACTATTGTTTATCCGCCGAAAAATTCTGAAGACCTTTCTGCCAATATCAGGCTTTGCAGAAAGATAAACAGAATAACAGGTAATCCCGTGGGTGAAGGAAGTGTTTTCGGAATTAAAGAAAAAGAAAATCTACGCGCATTAATTGAATTTGAAAATCTCGAGAATTTTTATGATCAGGAGTTAATGTTGCACCTTGACTGGATCTCCCCGTCAGGCAGGTCTTTTTTTATGAAACCTGTTAGTTTTATTCCAAATGATACTACAACAAGCATATTAAGTTCAGTTTCTCTTTCTCCTGCTTCACGTCAGCCCGGGATATACTGGTTAAAGGTTTATTATTTCAGGGAATTAATAGCCGAAAAACAGTTTGAACTTGTACCATGGGCATCTTTACCTGAAGAAGAAGTTAAAGCAAAAATAATTTTAAGCTCAAAAATTGATAAGGAATCAGGCATGCCGGTAATGGTTGATTCAGCATTCAGGATCAGAAAGAAGGGCAGAATTCATGCAACCGTTAATATTGATAATTTGCCAACAGATGACGATGTAGAATTTAAATTCAGGGTTGAATGGTTTGAAGTTGATACCAGTTCATTTTTTAAAAAGCGGGTTTCATTTATTCCTGATGCAAAATCTTCAGTAATATTCAGTTCTATCTCAATAACCCCTGAAAAACGCGAAGCAGGCAATTATTCTGTACGTGTATTTTTATTTGATGAGTTACTGGCTGAAAAGAAATTCCGTCTTTACCACGATTAACCTGAAGTTGTTTTTTTTAATGTTTTTTGCCTCAATAATAAAACATTAATACTGGGCTAAATCACAGTGATGTACTCATTTTTCTTGTGCTGTTAAGGCAATCAATAAATTAGCTTATTTTGACTTATTATAAATTACATTTATTTGTGTAATATATGTAATTATTTGTATACTTTCGCCCCAAATTTCATGAAAAGGGTAGCTTATGATAAAACTATACTTTACTACTCCGAAAAATTCCGTTATCAGCGCCATTTCCAGATTATTATTTTGCTTAATAACTGTACTGATATTTGTCAGTAGCCCTGTATTGGCCGAAGAGTCGCAGGAACAGTCTGATAAAAGAGATCTCAGGATGGGTCAGCGATTATTTATGGGACTGGTTGATTTTAAAAGTGGAAGATTTGATTGCTCTTCATGTCACTATCTTGGAGCAACTGAAGAAATTAACTGGAATCCTTCAGCTTATGATCTGGCAATGGCATGGCTTGAAGAAGGCGGAACTGATATTTATCAGGTGATGAATAATCCTGTTTCTGAACGTTTAGAAGAAGAGCACCAAGGAATGACTATCACCAGCGAAGAAGAACGTTTACTTCAGGTTTTCTTAAAACATGTAGCCGAAGAAGGTCCCGGGATTTTAAAATCATATCCAATAAATACATTTGCGTTTTGGATCATGGGTATACTCATGGCGCTTGCTGTAATTGATCTGCTTTTTACGAGAAGAGTGCGCTATCGGTTTATTCATGTTGCGATTTTAATTATTGGAATAGGTGTTCACACTGCTTTTGCACGCATTGAATCTGTTAAAGTTGGCAGAAGCCAGGGATATGCTCCGGATCAGCCTATAAAATTCTCACATATGATCCATGCCGGTGAAAATCAGATTGATTGTCGTTATTGCCATTTTTTAGCTGATTACAGCCTTTCGGGAGGGATACCTTCAAACAGCATTTGTTTGAATTGTCATAATGTGATAAAAAATGGAACAAATAGCGGAGCTTTTGAGATAAATAAAATACACAGGGCTGCCAAAACAGGCGAACCTGTTCGCTGGGTGCGTATTCATAAACTACCTGACCATACATTTTTCAGCCATGCCCAGCATGCTAATGTTGCGGGTATTGAATGTCAGAAATGTCATGGCCCTGTTGAAGAAATGCATATCATGAAGCAGGTTGAAGACCTGAGTATGGGCTGGTGCATAAATTGCCACCGCGATACTAAAGTTCAATTCTTTGAAAATGAATATTATAAAACCTTTGACGAGCTTTACGAAAAGTATAAAGCAGGTGCTGTTGATTCAGTTACAGCATCGGAAGTTGGGGGTATTAAATGTATGAAATGCCATTATTAATATTAGATTTATTAATTATAGCCGATTGTTAGAAAGAATATTTTATGAAAAAATACTGGAAAAGTCTTGAAGAATATAATGGTACACACTTTGATCCCGGTGAAGAAGATCAAAGCGGTATATCAGCTTTGGATTTATTGAGCAGTGAAAATAATGAAAGTAAGACTTCGCGCCGCGATTTTTTGAAATGGTGCGGATTTAGCTTTATGAGTGCTACAGTATTGGCAAGCTGTGAAAGCCCAATAAAAAAAGCTATTCCTTATTTGAACCAACCTGAAGATATAACCCTCGGAATGGCTTCCTGGTATGCCTCCTCTTTTTATGATGGCAAAGATTTTTGTCCTGTTCTGGTGAAAGTACGCGACGGCAGACCCATAAAGATTGAAGGTAATAAATCGGTGATGCTTACTCACGGAGGAACAACAGGTCGTGTGCAGGCTTCGGTGTTAAGTCTTTATGATACTGCCGGACGTTATCATCATCCATATAACAATGGTGAAAAAATAACATGGGAACAAGCCGATAGAGATATTGCCAGCAAATTGGATTCTGCCGGAAAAGACATTGTACTTCTTACTTCCACTATTATTAGCCCTTCAACACAGGAAGTGATAAACAGGTTTAAAAACCGGTATAATAACTTCAGGCATGTGGTTTACGATGCTATTTCCTATAGTGCGATCCGTGAAGCTAACCTGCTTAGCTTTAACCGTCGGGAAATTCCTTTTTATCGCTTCGACCGTGCCGGATTAATTGTTGGATTCAATGCTGATTTTCTTGCAAACTGGCTACTTCCTGTAACATTTACCCGGCAATATGCTGATTCAAGAGCATTGAGAAAAGATAAAAAAGAAATGTCGCATCACCTGCAATTCGAAAGTGGAATGTCAGTTACAGGCGCAAATGCTGATAAGCGTTTTATGATCAAACCCCATGAGGAATTACATATCTTGCAGGGTACTTATAATATTTTAGCCGGCAATGGAAATGGAAACGAACCTGAGTATGCAAAAATTCTTGCTGCTGAGATCAGAAAAAATGAAAATAAAACCCTTATTGTTTCAGGAACTAACGATATAAAGGTTCAAACCCTGGTAAATGCCATTAATTATATGGCAGGAAGTTATGGCAATACCATTGATTTTACAAATTCACTGAATCTTTGTCAGGGTAGTGATAAGGATTTACAGCAACTTGTCAATGATATGGAAGCCGGAAAAGTATCAGCACTTATTGTTGGTGATGCTAATCCGGTTTACGATTACCCCGGCAACGGATTTAAAAATGCTTTGGATAAGGTTGATCTGAAAGTATCATTTTCTTCCGTTCTTAACGAAACATCAGAACTTGCCGATTATATCCTGCCATCGCCTCATTATCTTGAATCATGGGATGATGTTGCGCCTGCAAAAGGCTTTTATGGTATTGTTCAGCCAGTTATCCGCCCATTGTTTGACACACGTCAGATGCAGGATAGTTTGCTGAAATGGTCAGATAATGATTTGAGTTATAAGGATCTGATTAAAGAACTGTGGGAAAAACAAATTTTTACAAAACAAAATAAAACAGGTCTTTTTACAGCATTTTGGCAGGAAAGTCTCCAGCTTGGAGTTTTTACACCGGAAATTGAATCGGTAAATGTAAATATCAGTAATGAAGCATTAGCTACTGCAGGAGCTTTACAAAAAGCTGCCGTTAATGAAGGCTGGAATCTTGTTTTTTATGAATCAACAGCATTAGGCGACGGGCGTCATGCAAATAATCCGTGGTTACAGGAACTTCCTGATCCGGTTTCTAAGGTTTGCTGGGATAATTTTGCTGCTATTTCACAAGCTGATGCAGAAGCTCTTGGTTTGAACAATGGCGATTTGATACGTTTGCTCGATGATGTTGAACTTCCGGTAATAGTTCAACCCGGACAGACAGAAAAAACTGTTTCAGTTGCTCTTGGATATGGTCGTCAGCGCTCAGGTAAGGTAGCTGAAGGCATTGGAATTAATGTATTTAGCTTTGTTGAATTCAAGGATGGTTATAAGAAGTATAATGTTTCGATTGACCAGCCTGTGAAAACAAAAGGAAAAACAGATCTGGCTCTTACCCAAACCCATCATAATATGGAAGGGCGAGCCATTGTTCGTGAATCAGTACTTACTGCCTGGCAGAATGACCCTGCTTCAGGTAATAAACTTCATGAATTCAATGAAGCACATAAAACCACCCTTTACCCTGAGGTGAAATTTGAAGGGCATCACTGGGCTTTAGCCGTTGATCTAAATCGTTGTATAGGGTGTAGTGCATGCGTTATTGCCTGTCAGGCCGAAAATAATGTTCCTGTTATCGGCAAAAAAGAAGTTATGCGCAGACGTATTATGCACTGGATGCGTATTGACAGGTATTATACAGGTGAAACTGATAATCCCGGTGTTGTTTTCCAACCCCTGATGTGTCAGCATTGCGATAATGCACCATGCGAAAATGTTTGCCCTGTTGCAGCAACTACCCATAGTGATGAGGGTATTAATCAGATTACATACAACCGTTGTGTGGGAACCAAGTATTGTATTAATAACTGCCCATACAAAGTCAGGCGTTTTAACTGGTTCCAGTATTCGATGAATAAGGTATTTGATTATAATATGAACGATGATATTGGAAGAATGGTCCTTAATCCGGATGTAACAGTTCGTGAGAGGGGAGTTGTTGAAAAATGCTCATTCTGTGTACAGCGGATCCAGGAAGTTAAGCTTGAAGCCAAACTTGAAAACAGAAAAGTAATGGATGGAGAGATCCAGCCGGCTTGTGTACAAGCCTGTCCGGGTAAAGCACTTGTGTTTGGCGATTTGAATGATCCTGACAGTGAAGTGTCAAAACTCTTTAAAGATGAACGTAATTATCATGTTCTTGAAGAAATGCATTTCCTGCCAACAGTTGGATATTTAACAAAGATCAGAAATGTTTGAGTTTCTGAAAAAGGAATAGCGATATGAAATTGAAGGAAATCCTAAAACTAAAATTTGAAATTAATACAGTATGATACGTAGTCATTTCAAAGGTGTCCTTGTTGAAGGAAATAAAACATATGCGGAGGTTACCCGCGATATAGCATTACCTACCGAAACAAAACCTTCCCGATGGTGGTATGCAGCCATGACATTGGCTACTTTGGCATTACTTGCAGGTGCATGGGCTTTGTATCATACATTTGCCTATGGTCTTGGAACCTGGGGAATTAATAATACCGTTGCCTGGGGTTGGGACATTATAAACTTTGTGTGGTGGATTGGTATAGGGCATGCCGGTACTGCATTTACGATTTTCCTTCTTATTTTCAGGCAGAAATGGGCATCGTCAATTAACAGAACTGCCGAAGCAATGACAGTTTTTGCCGTTATTTGTGCAGCTTTATTTCCATTGTTACATATGGGGCGTCCTTGGCTGGCATTTTATATTATTCCGTATCCTAATAGTCGTGGTCCGCTTTGGCTAAATTTCAATTCACCATTGTTTTGGGACGTGCTCGCTATCAGTACCTATCTGTTGATGTCAATCACACTTTGGTATTTTGGTATGATCCCCGATTTGGCTACTATTCGCGACAGATCAAAAAATAAATTCAAAAAGACTATTTACGGGATTTTTGCAATGGGATGGAGCGGCTCGGCAATCCAATATAATCGTTATGAAGCACTGAATAAGATCTTGGGCGGACTTGCAGCACCTCTGGTAATCTCAGTTCACTCTATTGTGGCACTTGACTTTGCAGTTTCGGTTATTCCGGGATGGCATACTACAATTTTCCCGCCTTACTTCTTTGTTGGAGCTATATTCTCAGGTTTTGCAATGGTGCTTACGATCATGATCATGCTACGAAAGGTTTTGAAGATCAAAGACTTTGTTACCGATAAGCATTTGGAGTTCATAGCCAGGGTTCTGCAATTTGGCAGTTTGATCATCGGTTCATCTTATTTAATGGAAATCTTTATTGCCTGGTATTCAGGGGTAGAATACGAAGCTTTTACTTTCCTGCATGTCAGGGCTTCAGGTAAATTTTCTCCCGATTTCTGGATTATGGTTTTATGTAACGCTATAATGCCGCAGTTTTTCTGGTTTAAGAAATTCAGAAAGAGCTTATTCTGGCTGTTTATAATTTCTATTATGGTTAATATAGGAATGTGGTTTGAACGTTTCGTGATTATTGTATCATCACTTTCTCAGGATTTTCTGCCTGCAAACTGGGCAACTTACAAACCTACACTTGTTGATATAGGATTATATGTAGGAACATTCGGTTTGTTTATGGCTGGTATGCTGATGTTTATCCGGTTCATTCCTATTATTGCTATTAATGAAGTTAAAGGGATTAGTAAGCTGGGCTATAAAAAAAATAAAGAATAGGAGGTCAGTATGAGTAAAAGATCAATTATAGGAGTTTTTGATGACGAGAGCCGTGTGGTTAGCGCCATTAAAAAACTTAAGGAAAATAAAGTAAAAATTAATGATGTGTACGGGCCCTTTGCAAGTCATGATATTCTTTCATTAGTGACCAAACCTTCCCGTTTACCTCATCTGGCTTTTATTTTTGGTGCAGGAGCTGCAATTTCAACATTCCTGTTTGTTTATTACACTTCTGTTATAAACTATCCGCTAAGTTACGGCGGAAAACCTACATTTTCATTCCCTCCTATGGTTGTGATCATTTATCTTATAACCATTCTGGGAACTGCTACTCTGTCAGTATTTGCTTTTCTTGGTCGTACAGCAACTTATCCGGGTAAAAAGGCAAAAATGCCTGGTATAGGTGCTATGGATGACAAGTTTTTTGTAGTTATTGACCAGAAGAATGCAGTAGCTGATGTTGAATCGCTAATGAGAAACAACGGAGCAATTGAAATTAGATATGAAGAATTCTGAACCTAAGAAATATATGAATATGAAATCCAGTCATATTACTATAAAAGGACGTATAACTCTGCTATTAATGCTTACAGCTTTAATTGTCAGTAGTTGTGATCGCAGCCGGATGGACAGAGGTTACGATTATTTTCCTGATATGTTCAATTCAGCAGCTTTTAAAACTTATAGCGAACATCCGGTTTTACCAGATGGGAAAATAATGCTGGAAGCCCCTGAAGGTACAATTCCAATAGGTTTTGTGCCTTATCCTTACGATAACTCTTTTGAATCAAGAGAATTGGCTGGCAAAGAGCTTACCAATCCTTTTGAAGTTAATAATGAACTTATTACCGAAGGAAAAGCAAAATATGAGATATTTTGCTTGCATTGTCATGGTGTGGGTGGAAAAGGAGATGGAATATTATATACATCAGGAAAATTCCTTGTGAAACCGGCAACTTTGGTTGAAGGTGATATTCTGGAAAAACCCTCAGGTGAGATTTTTCATGTGATTACCAAAGGCTGGGGTACAATGGCTGCACATGAAGTGTTGGTTAAACCTGAAGACAGATGGAAGATCGTAATGTATATTGAGGAAGTACTTCGGAAACAAAAATAATAGCATTAGCCATGGAAATGAAATTTCAATACAAACGTAGTTGGCGTATTTTATTCGCAGCATTGGTAGGAGTTGGCCTTATTGGCATTATTTTAGGATTCGTTACAAATCCTGACCGTACATGGGCAAATATCCTGTTGAATAATTATGTTTTTCTTATGCTTTCAATAGGAGCACTTTTCTTTTATGCAGTACAATATGTAACCAATTCAGGATGGTCAGCTTTGTTTCAGCGCATTCCGCTTGCTGCAGGTGTTTGGCTTCCGATTGGGTTTATTATTATGCTGGTTTTGTATTTTGGCATGCCTGCTTTGTACGAATGGACTGATAAAGAAGTTGTTGCTTCTGACGAACTGCTGATTTATAAATCATCTTATCTTAATATTACATTTTTCTATATCAGAGCTGTCTTTTACTTTGCTCTGTGGATTGGATTTGCCTGGTGGATGCGTAAATTATCACTAAAAGAAGATATTCAGGGAACCTTACATATTGATAAACATATAAATGCTTCCGGAGCATTTATTTTTGCAATAGTATTTACCTTTACTATGGCTACTATTGACTGGATAATGACTATTGATGCGCATTGGTTCAGCACTTTATTTGGTTTGAAAAATTTACTTGCAACCATGTATTATGCTGTAGCATTTATGATACTTCTTTTATTATGGTTACAGAAGCAAGGCTACTTCACCATTATGAACGAGGCTCATCGTCATGATTTTGTACGTTATCTTTTCAGATTTAGCATAGTGTGGGGATATCTATGGTTCGTTCAGTTTCTGATTATTTGGTATGCCAATATTCCTGAATCAACGGTTTATTACAAACCAAGAATGAGCGGGGAATGGAGCATAATGTTTTATCTGGATTTTGCCTTGAATTTTGCAATTCCTTTTCTGGCATTGATGAATGATAAAGTAGCAAGAACAAAAACTGTCATGGTTGTATTAAGTATATTACTGCTACTTGGCATGTGGATTAGTGTATATTTACAGATTATGCCGGGCAGTATTGGAAAATGTAATATCGGACTGATTGAGATATTCACTTTTATTGGTTTTCTTGGCTTATATCTCTATTTAGTATTCAGCCTTTTGAGTAAAACCCCATTAATACCGGTTAATCACCCATTTCTTGAAGAAAGCAAACACCGTCATTTATAAACTAAATATAACATTCTGATTTTATGTTTAAAAATCCTGTCATCATATATGGTACTCCGCCTGAACTTGAGATAAAAGTTCAGAACAGGGATACTTTTCGGGATTTTACTCAAAAGGATGATAGCGTTTTTGTTAAGCGGTTGATTTCAAAACCAGTTTCGGTTAAATCAGAATTGTTTGCCAAAAATAATTTTAATAGTTTTTACATATCTGGATTTCAGAACCATATATATAATCTTACAAATGCCTTAAAAGAAAAGGCACATTTTGTAAGCAGGATTTTTTTCTTTTTGATTGGTAATAAAACCAGCAAATACATTCCAAAAGAACAATAAACTATGAGCGAAAGCATTGTATCACAACAGCATGTGAGTTATCTTAAAGAAGAGAGCAGATTTAAAGGGCGACTTAAAAACCTTTTTGCCTGGATATGCACCACTGATCACAAGCGTATTGGGTTACTCTATCTTTTTGTTATTACAATCTTTTTTATTGTTGGGGCTGTCCAGGGCTTATTGATGAAGCTCGAACTCATGGCACCGGGTGCTAATATAATAGGATCAGAATCTTTTAGTGTGCTATCTACCCTGCATGGCATTATCATGGTGTTTGCAGTTGCAATACCGGGACTTACAGCAGTTTTTGGAAATTTCTTTCTTCCTATTATGTTAGGAACCAATAACGTGGCATTTCCAAAGTTAAATCTTGTGTCATGGTATGTTTACATAATTGGGATAATATTTATTTTGCTTTCTCAATTCGGTTATTATAGCGGATTCGATCCCGGATGGACATTCAATATTCCTTATGGTATTTTAATAAATGCAAATATTTTACCGGTTGTTATAGGTATTTTTCTGATCGGATTATCTTCCATTGCCCTTGGAATTAATTTTATAGTTACTGTTCATCGTTACAGGGCGCAGGGAATGTCCTGGTTCAAAATGCCATTATTCCCCTGGTCTCTTTATGCTGCTGCCTGGATTCAGTTGCTTGCTACTCCGGTTCTTGTAATTGCATTGTTTATGATATTTGCCGAAAGCACCATGGCAATTGGTATGCTTGATCCCATGCTTGGCGGAGATCCGACTTTGTACCAGCATCTGTTCTGGATTTATGCCCGTCCTGCAATTTATATAATGATTTTGCCTGCCATGGGGATCATTTCTGAAATCATACCAACCTTTTCACAAAAAACCATCTTTAGTTACAGAACAACTATTGTTGCAATGCTTACCATTGCATTTTTAGGATTTTTTGTGTGGGGACAGCACATGGTTACCAGTGGCATTGGCGACAGAGCCTTGTCACTGTTCTCATTTTTTGCTCTTATTATTACAGTTCCCATGATTGTTGTGGTGTTCAACTGGCTTGGCACCATGCATAAAGGCTCGCTCAATATTACAACTCCATTTTATTGGGCTGTGTCTTTTATTTTCATTTTCCTGATAGCAGGACTTACCGGTTTAATGTTTGGTTCGCTTGCTACCAATGTATATGTTCATAGAACTCAATTTGAGATTGCTCATTTTCATTATATCGTGTTTGGAAGTGTGAGTTTTGCATTTATGGGAGCCATCCATTATTGGTTTCCTAAAATATTCGGACGTATGTATAATAAAAAATGGGCTAATATTGGATTCTTAGTGTTTTTTATCGGATTCAATCTTCTGTTTTTACCTATGTTTATGTTGGGTTATCAGGGGTTGCCAGGACATTTTTATGATTATCCCCCGGGATTCCATCCAGGTAATCTTGCTTCTTCAACAGGTTCTATTATTCTGATTTTGGGTGCATTGATTATTATAATCAATTTAATCCGTAACTTGAGATTTGGTAAAAAATGTGATGATATGAATCCCTGGGGCGGTAAAACGCTTGAATGGACTATTTCGACCCCACCACCATCAGTGAATTTTGATAAACTCCCTGTTATTACAAATGATCCTTACGATTATAATTAAAAGTATCAGAATCAATGAAAACAAATATTTATAATGTACCCGGGCAGGATGAACACGATGTCTCCAAATTTGGCATGTGGCTGTTTATTTTTGCTGAGTTGTTGCTTTTTGGAGGGCTTTTTATTGTTTATGCTGCCTATCGCTCCAAAAATCCGGCAGCTTTTAAACTTGCCGGTAATGAACTTGAATTGACTGTTGGAATAATCAGTACTATCATATTGCTGATAAGCAGCACTACAATGGCTGTTTCAGTGACGGCAATTCAGAAAAACAACAAAAAACTATCGTTGTTGGCACTTGTAATAACAATTTTACTTGCCACAACATTTTTACTTTACAAATATTTTGAATGGGGTGCCAGGATCAATGAGGGTTTTCTCCCTGATACAAGTACTTTACATGAACTAGGCCCCGGAACCATCCTGTTTTTTGGATTATATTTTGTAATGACAGGCTTGCATGCATTGCATATTTTGATTGGGTTACTATTTATTATTTGCGTTTTTTTCAGGATTATAAAAAACAGGATAAACAGCGAAAATTATCATTCATTTGAGAATTTTGGCTTGTTCTGGCATCTTGTAGTACTGATATGGATATTCCTGTTCCCTTTGTTTTACCTAATTCGTTAAATTGAATGGTTATGAGCAAAAATAAAACACATAGTTCAGGTTATTGCACATATTTATGGGCACTTGTCGCCTTGCTTGTATTAACAGCTTTATCAGTGTTTATTACCCGCTTTGAATTAGGTCCGTACAATACTGCCGCTTCATTGCTGATAGCAGGTGCCGAAGCTTTAATTGTGTTGGCATATTTTATGAACCTGAAGTTTGAAAGCAGGTTTTATAAAATCATGACTACATTGGTGATAGTGATATTTCTGTTTATGCTGTTTATTACGTTCTTTGATTATATGAACCGGGTTTATTAAAGCCGGAGGGTGGTTGTACAGTAGATTGGGTTTTTTGGGGGGATTTGAGAAATACAGATTTTTTAATGTTGAATGAAGATGTTTGGGTTTTAACTAATGGCTTTTAAACTACAGGTTGTAAATTAATAATTTTGATTTGTCTTAAATAACTATAATATATAGATATGTTTTCAGGAGCATCCACATTTGTTGAAGGTGTTGACACAACGTTCGGTGTCATAATGGGTATTACTTTATTTCTTTTAATTGGTATTACCCTTACAATTATCCTGTTCATGTACCGATACAATAAAAGAAAACACCCCAAAGCTGTTCAGGTTAAAGGGTATCCTACACTTGAACTTGTCTGGACTATTATTCTTCTTGGACTTGTAGTCATAATCTATTATTATGGCTGGACTGGATGGGTATCAATGCGGGAAACACCCGATGATTATATTGAGGTTACAGTGAATGCCAGCCTCGAGGATGGTTTTTCTTTCAAATATGATAATGATAAAGTGTCAGAAAAGTTGTATGTGCCTGTTGGGAAGCCTGTTAAACTATATCTTGATGCCGAAGATGTGATCCATTCACTTTTTATTCCTGCTTTCCGTATGAAAGAAGATATGAACCCGGGACTTGAATATGGTCATGCATGGTTCGAAGCTACAACCGAAGGGGAATTTGATCTTTATGGAGCTGAGTTATATGGAGGAGTTCAGGAAGCAATGATGTTAAGCCAGGTAATAGTACTGCCAGAAGAAGATTATTCTTCATGGTATGGCCCGGTTAAGACTAAAGAGGTTGACCCGGCAACACGTGGGCGTAGAATTGTGGAAAGAAATGGTTGCCAGGCTTGTCATTCTTTCGATGGTTCCACTGTGATTGGACCTTCATTCAAAGGTATTTATGGTCAGAATGTGACTGTATTCACCAATAATGTAAAGCGCCAAATAGTAATTGATGACGAGTATATCCGCCACTCAATCTATTTCCCGGATGATGACATTGTTGAAGGATTTAACAAAGGACAGATGATATCATATGAAAATGTAATAAGCGAAGAAGATGTTCAGCTTATTATAGAGTTCATCAAATCATTGAGCGAATAAAACCTTTGTTCTCTACACAGGTTTCCTCGTGTTTTTATATCTCAAATCCCTGATTTATAGCTGATTATTTATTAATCAATGCTATTAAACCTATCATAAGTGCCAAAGCCGATAAAACAAGAATAAGCCAGACTAATGAAGTGTTTGCAGCAGGTCCTGCTGAAGCATATCTGATATCGTATTTATCCTTTGCAACTATAATTTTCCCTTCCATATACGGGTGAGGAGTACACATATAAGTATATTCGCCTTCTTTGTTTATTACCTCTGAATAAGTTTCGGCATGAGCCAGAAGGGAAGATGCGAAACGTTCTGGTCCATCTTTTACCAAAACATTATGAATACCTGAGAATTCTCCATCCATATAAGTAAAAACGTCTTCATTTACCCATGTGATAGTAGTTCCCGGAGTAACTTGTACAACTTTGGGAAAATATGAGTTTCCCATAATCTTTATAGTCACTTCTTTGGTATCGCTGCCATAAACAACCGGAACATCAACATCGGGCGAGCCAACTGCAAAAGGCGTTATAATACGGTTCGACTTTTTCCGGTATTCAGCCATTTGCTCATCAGTATATTTAATTCCTTCAGCAAGAATCGTCAGTCCTGAATTGGCATTCTTGTCGCAAACAAGCAATCCAAGAGCACCTCTGTCAGTTGAGCCAACAGCATGCGTTAACATCAGATAACTACCTTCGTCTGGCGGAATCCTGAACTCTATGACCCATGAATCAGATGGACCTGCAGTAACTGTTTGACCACCAATGAATTTATTGTCAGGATTACCCTGCCAGTAAACAAAATCCCACATTATTCCTACAATGTGAAATGTAGAAAGTAGATTGGGACCAGCATTCAAGAAATTAATGCGGACATAATCACCTGGTTTTCCAACTATTGGCTCCTCAACATAGCGAAACAGCTTACCATTGAAAGCAGTGTACATTGGCTTGCCCTGACCTTCCATAGCATCTTTTCCACTTGCATAATATTCATGCTGGACAAGATATAGTTCAATGTCAGGTGATTTGTTGAGCGCTTTTTCAAGTTCATACTGTTTTTTGGGTTTTACAACCATCATTCCATATTGCCCGAATATGATATGCATTGGAATGGCATGACCGCCTGGCGCACAGTGATACATGTAAACTCCCGGTAAAGTTGCTTTAAAAACAACGGTTGCACTATCGTTAGGCTGGATTTTACCCAAATATTTTGAGGTTTGGGTGTATGCAGCATGAATAGAAGCCCCATGTGGAATATTGCCCTTGTTTACTATAGTAAATTCAACAATATCTCCTTCATCAACTATAACAGTTGTACCCGGAATCTTGTCATCAATTGTAAATCCTTTGTAAATCACACCATTACCGATATAAACATCGCCTTCTTCAAGGCTTATTCTCACTTTTTTGTCGGGTTTAGTGTTTTGAGGAACATAGCTTGTTTCAGGAATTGAGAGTTTTTTATCTCTCGATATAATTTCAATGAACTCATGGTTAGCCGGAAGACTTCCACCAGTTCTGGCTATGCTTTGCCCGGCTGATGCTGCTGGCATATCATTTGAAGCCAGTACCATATCGCTTAGTGCATTTTTATAATCAGCCGCAATCAGATTATTTTCAGCTAATGCTTCTGAAACCCATGCAGGATTGTTTCCGGCTGAAAGCTCCTGTGCAGTAATAGTTGCAAGCAACTGCTGAGATACGAGACTGCCTTCTTTTTGTTCGCTTAAAAGGCGTTTAAGAAAAAGACGATTACATGCTTCGCAGCCATAACCCGAGGCTGAAACAGTTAACAGAATACCAAAAACTACTGTTTTCAATATCCAGATTTTGATGTGTTTTGCGTTTTTCATGATTTCTATTTTTATGTGTTTATTAATTGCTGAGAAATTTTTAATATGGTTATTTAGGTACTATAATGCATAAATATAATAATTTGTTAATTTGTTGTGTATAAGCATGTTATTAATGTAGGATGCTAAAAATTATAAAATCACTAATTTTTTTACATCTGCTGAAGTACCGCTACGAAGTTTTAACATGTAGATGCCTGGCGATAAATTAGTTAAGTTGGCTTTATGCTGTATTTTACTTTTAAACTCCGAGTTAAACACCAGATTCCCATATAAATCAAAAACCTCAAGTTGTACGTTTAAGTCACCAGACTTTTCAACAGTGTTAATTATGATTGTGCCTCGGGTTGGGTTAGGGTATACGTTAAACAGTGAATTATCCGGTTTGTTTGTATCAGATAGCGATAAAAATGATATTTCTGATAAAATATTTTGTTTCATATCATCTTGATCACAGAAGAGTCCTTCTGTGTCAATTCGTGCAAGTACATTTGAACCGTTTTGAAAATGAGCTCCTTCCTTAATTAAAATATTTTGCCCGGCAATTAACTCAATAATGCTTTGATTATCAACGACAAAATAAGAATTGTTGCCACCAAGCAGTATTGTTTCATAAGCATCAAAGCAAATATTATTACCGCCTGATATATTTATGTTTTGCAGGTGTAAGTTCGTTGCCTGACCTGTGGATATTCCTGATAAGGGAATATTTAATGGACTGGGAGTAAGGTCGGCATTATGAAATATTTCAAGTGTTGCTGTTTTGGTTCCGGCATATTTTGGCGAAAACACAATATCAATGAAACCCGATCCTCCGGGTGGCATATAAAGTTCGCCCTGAGGATGGGCTGAGAATTCAAAAGAATTGATCCCCGTGATATCAATGGAAGTTATCTGCAGGTTCAGATGTTGTGTTATCAGCCCGTCATTGGTTATTTTAATAGTCATAGTGTCATTATAGCCTGTAGTTGTCTCGCCAAAATCAAGGTTTTGATCTGAAATACTGATACTTACGGCTGAACCTCCATCTGCAAGCCAGTATTGCAGGTCATTATCAGAATATGATTTGTCAAATCTGCCCCAGGTATGGTAATAAGTGCTGTAATTACATGGATTGTAACCAGTTCCTATACATGTGCTTTGCAATTGTCCGGTAACTTTGCCATTGGTTTTTATAAGTAAGCCGCCGGAACTTCCTCCGCTGGCTTGTCCGGCCTGAGTACGGGTATAGTAAAATTTGTCTGTCGGGCTGCCACTGCACAGGTTAACAGGATTAATCCTGTTTTGATGACGTGTGTATTTTTGGGTTGAACCTGCCGGATGATGAACAGAATGCAAAATCTCGTCATCTTCAGCAGCTTTTGTATCCCAGCCAAGAAAAACCCTCTCTCCTGATGGTTGCTTATGCAACAGAAGAAGGGAAAAATCCGTATCACTGTTTGTAGCTATCAGGTTCGAACCGTTAACAAGAATAACTTCAGGATTTTCTGCTCCATTACATGAAATGGTGTGATAATCGAATCTTGCTTCCACAGATGCTGCTGCTGCCTGAGTGTTAATACAATGGCTGGCAGTCAGTAAAAAAGGTTGAAAATCATTTAAACGCAAGTCATTCAGTAGGCTTCCTGAACAAACATAATAATATGGACTGATGAAAAAAATCAGTCTTGCAGTGCTTTTCTTCAAATCATCTATAAGAGGATACTGCTCAGCTTCATAACAGTTAACATCCTCGTAGCAATCACGGTTATTTAAACGATAGTAAAAAGCATTTTCAACATGAATGATCATTGGTATTTTGAAATACATCTGATGTTTGAAATTGGTAGATGGAATAACTGCCTGAAAAACAAGGCTGTCAGAAAAAATGGTTTTAGTAAAAAATCCATATTCAGGCAGATTTCCTTGTATGTTCCTATGGATAATAGCCTGATCATTGCTGCCAAAAAGATTTATCACTGTGCCGTGTGGGAAATAACCCTCAGTAATGCAAATACGAATTTCGCCCGCATTAACTGATTTTATCATCATTGTGAAAATCAAAATATCAGCATTGACTCTTGTAAGTCTTCCTCCCGGTACAGTGATTTCTCCATTTTCGGGAATTTCTGTGCTGCTTAGATCAAAAAATATTGGTGTTTTAAATTTCCTTTCTATTCCAATAGCCGGAGGATCTGTTTCATTGGCAATATCCTGAAGTTCCTGTTCTGACAAGGCTTTGAAAATATGTGTCTCATTTTCAGACAGAGGCGATTGTGGTTCATAAAATATTGGTTTTGAGTTGTCAGAGTGCTGATTGGGAATGAAATACGCTGAACTCATTGCAGAATTAGTTGTGTTCTGACTGGCTGCATTAATTGGCAGAGCCAAAACAACTAAAATTGAAATAATGAAATGAGGTTTCATTTTTCACTTACAGGTTTTTATACCGATTGGAAAAATATAATAGACCAATTTTCGCTCTGCTCAATTGTTCTATATATTTAAACCATCGGTATTACGTTTGTATATTTACAAAACAGTTTGGACTATTTTGTAAATACAAATCGTATTACATCAGACTTACTCAATAAAAAAGTAAATTAATACTGCAGATAAAGCGCAGATAATCAGTTAGATTAACAGTGTGCTTTATAATTTTAAACTGACATAAAACAGTCAGTATCTCCATTAAAACCAAAACCGACAAAAGCACATTTTATCTGACCTTAAAAAGGTCATTTTTCTGCACCTAAAAAAACTAAATATGCTACCCTTATTCTCTTACAAAGTTGTCGTATTTAAGTTCAATCAGTTTGCCGAATTTCTCTAATTCTGTACGATCAGCTTTTGTAATATTTCCGGTAATTGTTATCAAATAAGGTTTTCTGCCGATATGTTTTTTATAGAAATTCAGAATATCTGTAAAATCCAGACGGTTATATATTGTAATACGGAATCTTCTGGGGTCATTGTCGTAGCCCTGCATTCGCCAGCGTGCCACAGTATTTCCCAGATCGCGGAATTCAGGCTGAGAAGTAAATATTGATTGCAACATAGCTTTGCGTATGCCTTCAATGCGTTCGGGTTTTTCTGGCATACTGGTGATAAGGTTTGTCATTACCTGAATACCTTCAATAGTTTTATCGCTTTGGGTATTCATGTATCCCAATAGATGTGCAGGATTCTTTTTAAGGAAAGCAGTACGATAAGATGCATAAGCAGTATATGATAATGAGCGGAACTCCCGTATTTCCTGAAAAACAAGTGAGCTCATTCCTGCTCCGAAATATTCATTGAAAACATTGCTCATAGCTATTTCCTGCTCACTAAGTACCTCTCCCTGAACATAAAAGTTTATGTTGCTTTGTCGCGCTTTGGCATTATGATGAATATATACTAAGTTCTCAGAAAAATCATTGCGGGGTAGTTCAATATATTCATTCTTAACAGGTTGTTTTGAGATCTTTGTAAATATTGCAGTTGAGTTTTTTACCTGTTCATATGGCAGGCTGCCGGTATAAAGGATTTCACCCTCTGAGTTCAGCGCGTCTTTGAATACAGCGATTAACTGATCTCCTGTTAGTTTTTTTGCTTCTTTATAAGTAATATTGCGTATATATTGTGAATTGTTGCCATATAAAGCATACTGGTACAATGCATTACCAATGGTCATCGGGTCTTCGCGAAGCATCTTGCTATTGGCTTTCACTCCCTGAAGGAATTTTTCGAGCTGGGTATCGTCTTTTTTAGGATTTGAAAGCAACTCACTTACTAATTTAATAGTTTCTTCAAATTTATCGTCAAAGCCTTCAATATTTACGTATAAATTATTGTTATCAGCTGATATACTGACATCTGCCCCGATGTTTTGCATTTTGCTGCTAAACTCCTTAAACGAATGTTCAGTTGTGCCTATCAGATTCATATATTCTGCTGCACTGCCAATTAATATATCATGAAGATTTCCTTTTTTGAATTTGAGAGTGAGTGTAAAAATTTCGTTAAATGGGTTTGGGGTATAATAAAATTCGAAACCCGGGTTTACCGTTTCGAACCTTACATCTTCCCCGAATTCAATAAATTTGGGTTCTTCCCATTGTTCAAACATTCTGTCAAGCCGCAAGGCAAATTCCGATTTCTTCTCAGTGTTTTGTGGAATAACTGGTTCCCAGTCAGGCTTTTCAAGTTTATCCTTTTTTGGAAAGCCCATTTTCGATAAATAAACCAGACGATTATCTCCTAAGTAAGTATTTGCAACACGTATAATATCTTCCCTTGTAACCGCTTCAACTTCTTTTAATTCGTTGAGTACATCCTCCCATTCTTTGTTTTCGGTAAAAGCTTCGATAAGCATGTCTGCACGGTTCTCGACACTTTCAAGACCACGTTGAAACTCTTTACGGAATTCAAGCTTAGATGCCTGAAGAAGTTCATCGGAGAAATTTCCTGATTTTAAAGCTGTAAGCCCTTCGTTTACAATATTTTCGGCGTTTCTGAAACTCTGCCCTACAATTTTGGGAATAAACAATATCATATAGCTGCCATGGTCAGTAGCCTGAAACGAAAATGGCTGCATTTCCATAATTTTATTGTCCATTACAGCCTGATCAAAAATTCCTGTACCAGCTTCGTTTGATAATAGTTTGGTGGCTATTTCCATAGCCGGATCATCAGGATGCCCTACGGGGATAGTACGGAAACTCATAATCCCAATCCTTATTGGGCTCATTCGAACCTGTTTTTGTTCTCTGCAATTAAATGAAGGGAGAGTATGTTCGGGTAATTTGGGCAGTTCTCCACTGCGCCAGGTACCGAACTTTTTTTCAATCATTGGGATGATTTGCTCTGTATCGAAACTGCCGGCAAGTATCAATGCCATGTTATTGGCAACATACCATGTGTTGTAGAACTCCATCATTTTGCTAATACGGGGATTTTTTAGATGCTCGGTTAGTCCAATGATAGGTCTGGAATATGGGTGATCCTTATAGTGTGTTTTCAGGAAATCTTCGAACATCATTTGAATAGGGATGTCGCTGTATAGATTTTTTTCTTCATAAACAGTTTCCAGTTCTGATTGAAAAAGCCTGAAAACTGGATTACGGAAACGTTCAGCATAGATTTCCATCCATTTTTCAAGCTGATAGGCAGGGAATGAGTTATAATAAACAGTCTGGTCAAAGCCTGTTCCTGCGTTCAGATTGGCACCACCAATATCGCGCAGCAAAATATCGGTTTCGTTTGGTATTGCATATTCTGCAGCTTGTATTGATAATCGGTTGATTTCAGCATGGATATTTTTTCTTGCATTTTCATCAGTGGTTTCAGCAAGCCGGTCGTAAAACATTGAAATACTGTCGAGATAATATTTTTCGGTTTTCCAGTCAATGGTTCCTATTTTATCGGTGCCTTTAAACATAATATGTTCAAAATAATGTGCAAGGCCTGTGACATCTTCCGGGTCGTTACGGCTTCCTGCCTTTACAACTATGGCACCAAAAATTTCAGGTTTACTGTGGTCTTCATTCAAATAAACGCTTAATCCGTTTTTTAAAACTATTTTTCTGACTTCAAGAGGGTTGCCGGCAAACAGATAAACTGACAGCAGGTTCAGAATAATTAGTAAAGCAAGGGTTTTAATGACTTTCATAATAGAAGAATGTTTTTATTGATTTATGAACCTAAGTAATTAATAATGAAAATCTTAATCAGGTATGCTCAGGAGTAATTACCTTAGCACATAGGATTGTTTAAGATTGCGAAGATATAAGTTTTCAAGGCAACAATTTGATTTTGTTTAATAAAGATTGGATAAAATCGTTCAGCGGGTGTTATCTTTGCACAACAATAGGAATATTATGAATGAGTATAGAAAAAAGAAAAAGTTTCTTGAGGTACCTCGTTATGGAGGGGGTAAAGAAGAATTCAGGAAGTTTATAGCCGAAAATCTTCGTTACCCGAAAGAAGCCCTTGAAGCAGGTGTTGAAGGAAAAGTGCTGGTAGAATACGAAATTGATGATAATGGATTTGTGCATAATCCGAGGGTTTTAAATGGAATAGGATATGGCTGCGATGAAGAAGCTGTTCGGGTGATCAGTTTATTGCGATTTAAAAAAGTAAAGAACAGAGGCATGCGCCTTAGGGTTACCACTAAAACTTATATCAACTTTAAACTTCCTGCTACAAAACTCCAGTACACTATAACTTATAAGCAGGAAACCAAAAAACCACAGATTCCTGAAAAACCGGCTAAAGAAAAGCCTGTAACATACGAATACACAATACGGTTATGAATTTTCATTTGGGTTTATTTCAAAACGTATATTATAACTCAAATACATGCAATATCCCACATTGTACACTAAAAGGCTGATATTAAGACCTTTTAATAAATCTGATGCTGCCCGTGTTCAGTTTCTTGCCGGGGATAAAGAGATTGCCACTACCACACTTAATATTCCTTATCCCTATCCTGATGGACTTGCCGAAGAATGGATCGCAACACATGCTGAAGATTTTGCAAGGAACAGGTCAGTTATTTTTGCTATTTGTCTGAAAGAAGATAAAAAACTCATAGGAGCTATTGGTCTTACCCTGGCACATCAGCACGATCATGCTGAATTGGGCTACTGGATCGGTGTTCCTTACTGGAATAATGGATATTGCACTGAAGCAGCACAGGAGGTTTTGAATTATGGCTTTGCGTATTTGGGTTTGAACAGGATTTTTGCTCAATATCTTGAGAAAAACGATGCTTCGGGGAGGGTGATGCAAAAGCTTGGTATGAAACCGGAAGGTGAGTTACGCTTACATTTAAAACATTGGGGTAGTTACCACAATATAATTGTGTATGGTATATTGAAAGATGAATTCCTGCAAACCTGAACAGGGCAGGGATCATTTTTTTGCTGTAATATCTGAACCGGCATAATTTCTTTGCCTCAGAGCTTCATAAACAAGTATTGCCATTGATACTGAAACATTCAGTGAATCAATCTTACCAAGCATAGGGATCAATACCTGAGTTTTTGAGTTTTGCAGCCAGAAATCAGTTAGACCACTGGCTTCAGTTCCCATAATAAAAGCAACAGGTTTATTCAGATTGGTATTGAAATGCAACTTAGTAGCTGAAAGAGAGGCGGCAACGGGTTCAATATTATTTTTTTTTAGCCATTGTAAAGCTTCTTCGGAACTGCAAACAGCTATTTGTCTTGTAAATACACAGCCCAGTGAAGAACGAATTACGTTAGGGTTATAAATATCGGTTTGAGGATCGCAAACAATTACGGCATCGGCTCCAACGGCATCAGCAGTACGTAGTACAGCACCAAGATTGCCGGGTTTTTCAACTGCTTCCAGAACAATTATCAAAGGAAGATTTGATAATTTAATGTCATTTAAAATGAGGTTTCCGGCTTGCATTACTGCCAGGATTCCTTCATTGTTCTGGCGATAAGTGATCTTGTTGAAAACCTGACTGTTTACTTCAAAGCATGGAGTATTACCGAAAATATCCTTATTCCCGTACAATTCAGTTTCATTGAATAAAGCAGGATGTATCATGAAATATTCAGCTTTAAGTCCGGATGATACAGCCATTTTTATTTCAGCAATACCTTCAACAACAATCAGATTATTCTCTTTTCGATTTCTCGAACGATAGAGTTTTACGATCTCTTTCACACGCGGATTCTGCAAGCTGCTTATTTTTTCTGCAATACGCATGGTTCCTGACTTTTTATTGAATAAACTATCCTTATTACCAAAACAGTAACTCTGAAATTAAAATGTAGGGAATAGATTTTCTTTGTGAATTTCTGTTTTGAGAAATCTGAAACATTTTTTATTCCGGTTTCTTTAATAACCTGATAATTTCAGCCGGATCGTTAGCGCTGAAAATAGCATTACCGGCTACCAGCACATCTACTCCGTTGTTTATAAGCTGCCGGGCATTACCAAGCCCAACCCCGCCATCAACTTCAATTAAAGCCTGAGAATTTTTTCTCAACAACAGTTCTTTTAGTCTTGCGATTTTTTCATAAGTGTTCTGAATAAATTTCTGGCCTCCAAAACCCGGATTTACTGACATAATCAGCAATAAATCAACATCACGCACAATATTTTCGAGCAAGCTTACTGGGGTGTGAGGATTTAGTGCAATCCCTGCTTTCATTCCTGCTTCACGTATTGAATGCACCGTACGGTGCAAATGCACACAAGCTTCGTATTGAACGGTTAGAATATCAGCTCCTGCTTCTTTGAAATCCTGAATATAACGATCGGGTTCTACTATCATCAGATGAACGTCCAGAGGCTTGACAGCAAGCTTTTTTATTGCTTTAACAACCGGAAAGCCAAATGAAATATTAGGTACAAATACTCCATCCATGATATCGAGATGAAACCAGTCGGCAAGGCTGTTATTCACCATTTCGATATCTTTTCCAAGATTGGAAAAATTGGCTGAAAGTAGTGAAGAAGCGACTAAATGTTTCATTATCCGAGATATGATTTCAGGATTTTTGATCTTGATGTTTGTTTCAGGCGCCGAATAGCTTTTTCTTTTATCTGACGAACTCTTTCGCGGGTAAGCTGAAATTTTTCACCTATTTCTTCCAGGGTCATAGGATGACTTCCATTCAAACCAAAATACAACCGGAGGATATCAGCTTCTTTTCTACTGAGAGTGGACATTGCTCTGTCAATTTCTTTTCGCAGACTTTCGTATAAGAGTGCAGTTTCGGGAGTTGCAACTTCATCGCTTTTCAATACATCATAGAGATTATTGTCTTCGTCCTGCACAAGTGGCGCATCCATTGAAATATGCCGTCCTGAGTTACGCATTGAATCTTTTACTTCGGCTTCGGTAATATCGAGTAATTCAGCAATTTCCGTTGCATTTGGTTCACGTTCAAACTCCTGTTCAAGTCGTGCGTAAGCCTTATTGATTTTATTTATAGAACCAATTTTATTCAGTGGCAACCTTACTATACGTGATTGTTCAGCTAATGCCTGAAGTATTGACTGGCGGATCCACCAAACAGCATAAGAAATGAATTTAAACCCTCTGGTTTCATCAAAACGCTGTGCAGCTTTAATGAGTCCGAGATTGCCTTCGTTTATCAAATCAGGAAGGCTTAATCCCTGATTCTGGTATTGTTTTGAAACAGAAACCACGAAACGCAGGTTTGATTTGGTTAATTTTTCAAGGGCTTCACGGTCGCCCTGTTTAATGCGCTGAGCCAGTGCAACTTCTTCATCAGCGGTGATCAGGTCAACTCTTCCAATTTCCTGTAAATATTTATCAAGAGACGCTGTTTCACGATTGGTTACTTGCTTGGTGATTTTAAGTTGTCTCATGGTATTGACGGATTTATAGCTATCTTTTTACGTATAATACTAAGGTTTGGTTTCAAAAAAAGCGATAAATAATTGGATAACATCAAATAATATTAATGTTCGGTGCGCGGAGGACGGGGCAGCAACACTTTACGTGAAAGTTTAAGTTTACCGGTTTTGCTGTCAATATCAATAAGTTTAACCTCAATTTCATCTCCAACATTAAGAGCGCTTTCTACAGATTTCAGCCTTGTCCAGTCAATTTCCGAAATATGGAGCAGTCCGTCTTTTCCAGGCAGAATTTCAACAAAAGCACCAAAAGTGGTTATGTTTTTTACCTTGCCCATATAAACCTCACCAATTTCAGGAACAGCAACAATTTGCTTGATACGGTTTTTTACTTTTTCAATTGATTCCTGATCACTTGAAACAATATCAATGATACCGAATTCGCCAACTTCTTCAATTACAATTGTTGAATTGGTTTCGCGCTGCATTTCCTGAATTATTTTACCTCCCGGCCCTATAACAGCACCGATGAATTCACGCGGAATGGTCATCTTGACGATTCGTGGGACAAAAGGTTTATAGTCATCTCTTGGTTTTGCAATGACTTTTTCCATTTCTCCAAGAATATGAAATCGTCCACGTCTGGCTTGTTCCAATGCCTCAGATAAAACCTGGTATGAGAGCCCATCAACTTTAATATCCATTTGGCAGGCTGTTATACCCTTATGTGTTCCTGTTACTTTGAAATCCATATCACCAAGATGATCCTCGTCGCCAAGGATATCAGATAATATTGCATATCTGCCGGTTTTTGTATCGGCAATCAATCCCATAGCTATACCTGAAACAGGGCTTATGATCTTGACTCCTGCATCCATTAATGACAGAGTACCGGCACAAACAGTAGCCATTGATGACGAACCGTTTGATTCGAGGATATCAGATACTACCCTTATGGTGTAAGGATTTTCATCAGAGTTGGGGATCATACTTTTTAATGCTCTGTGAGCAAGGTTTCCATGACCTATTTCACGACGGCTTGTGCCTGACATGCGTTTAACTTCACCGGTTGAAAACGGAGGGAAGTTATAATGCAGGATGAAATTTATTTTTTCTTCAATCACAGCTCCGTCAATTACCTGCTCGTCTAATTTGGTTCCAAGGGTAACAGTGGCAAGAGCCTGAGTTTCACCTCTGGTAAATATTGCTGAACCATGAACTGCCGGCAGATAATCAACTTCGCCCCAAATGGGTCTGATCTCATCAAGTTTACGACCATCAAGACGGGTACGTTCGTCGAGTACAACATTTCGAACAGCTTCTTTATGTACTTCCTTGAAGTACCTGTCAATCATTGCAGCTTTTTCTTTGCTTTCTTCTTCAGGAAGGGTAGCTATAAAATCCGCTTTAATCTGATCAAAAGCTTCGCTGCGTTCTTTTTTACCGGTCCCTCTGGTGGCTATCTGATAAATTTTGTCATAAACTTCGGCTCTCAATCTTTCACGTATTTCCTCATCATTGGTTTCATGACAATATTCACGTTTTGGCATAGCCTTTTCAACTTCGGCAGCAAGTTCGTTTTGAGCGCGGCATTGAATTTTTATTGCTTCATGGGCTATTTTCAGTGCTTCAATCAGGTCATATTCTGAAACTTCTTTCATTTCGCCCTCAACCATCATGATATTATCTTCAGAAGCAGCAACTATTATATCGAGATCAAGGTCGTGTAATAAATCTACTCCGGGATTTACAATAAGCTGTCCATTATGTCTTCCAACCCTGACTTCAGAAATAGGTCCGTTGAATGGAATATCGGAAACTGAAAGTGCGGCTGAAGCCGCCAATCCTGCCAAAGCATCAGGCATGATATTATTGTCACTCGAGATAAGAGTTACCAGAAGTTGCACTTCAGCATGAAAATCTTCGGGAAATAGTGGGCGTATTGCTCTGTCAATCAATCTTGAGATAAGCACTTCATGATCTGATGGACGGGCTTCTCTTTTGAAAAAGCCACCGGGAAATCTGCCACTTGAGGCATATTTTTCACGATAATCAACAGTCAGGGGTAAAAAGTCAACACCTTCGTCAGCTTCTTTTTTTGCTACTACTGTGGCAAGCAGCATAGTGTTATCCATTTTGACAACAACAGCTCCATCTGCTTGTTTTGCCAGTTTGCCTGTTTCAATACTGATAATTCTTCCATCGCCAAGATCGAAGGTTTTTTTAATTATGTTCATATAGGTTTGGGTTAAAATGTCTGATAAAAAATTATGGTTTTATTGTTTGGTTAATAGTCTTTTATAAAAACCATATACTATAATACGAAAAAAGGCAATTCTTTGATTGCCTTTTTTAAAAAGGTAGGATAAAATATTATTTTCTGATACCGAGCTTTTTAATAATTGAACGGTAACGTGTAATATCTTTCTCTTTTAAATAATCGAGCAGTCTTCTTCTTTTTCCTACCAGGCGAATCAGAGCACGTTCGGTAGCTTTATCTTTTCTGTTAACTTTAAGATGTTCGGTAAGATGCTTGATCCTGTAAGAAAATAATGCAATCTGCCCTTCGGGTGAACCGGTATCAAATTCCGATTGTCCGAATTCCTTGAAAAAATTTGTTTTAACTTCCTTTGTAAGGTACATATCCTTAATTTTTGTAACTTTTTAATAATTTTAAAAACGGGGTGCAAAGGTACAACTTCTTCTTTGATTAACAAGAGGATAATTGATATTTTTCCCGAACACTTACGGTTTTTACTATCAGCCAACAGTTATATTAGGTCAATAATCTAATGAATCTAAGGCTAATAGTTGATAATCAGCAAGATATAATAAAGACAAAGGGTTGTTGATTACTTAGGCTAATAGAATAATCTGATTGAAAGGAAGCTGTTCAACTTCAGGTAATGACCTTTTAAGTAAAAATAAAAGTTACAAACTTTTTATCTTGTTAGCGCTATTCGGGGTTGCATTTTCAGTCGGTGCTGTTGTTTTGTTCTGTAACAATAATTAACGGAAAGAAATTAAAAGAAAACTATTTTTTCTATTGTGTAGAAATTATCAAAAATGTATTTAACTTTACAGAAAAATATTGTTCAAATCAACCCTCATAATTTTTATTAACCTTAAATCATTATGCCCATGAGAAAAATCAAACACACAATTCTGCTTGGTTTCTTCCTTTTCTTTGCTGTTACGGCTTTATCTCAGCAAGGCATTGTAGCAGCCGGTGGTGATGCCACCGGCACAGGAGGCAGCATGAGCTATTCCATCGGTCAGATTGATTATCTGTCTTATTCTTCTGCACAGGGCAGAATAAGTCTTGGCTTGCAGCAAACTTGGTTTATAGTGCCCGAAATTCTTGAAATCCCTGCAATGATCATCATTGCAGGTGAGAACTTATGCTTTAATGCAACTGAAACAGTGATCGTTGCCGGAAACGGTAAACATTTTATTGTTGAATCAGGTGCCAATGCCGATATTATTGCAGGAACTAATATTATGATGAAAACAGGAACTGCAGTAGAATATGGTGCTTCATTACATGCGTATATCTCTGATATTATGTGTGATCAACAACCTTCAATGCTGTCTGCTGATATTGAAAATATACCGGCATCTGAACTAAACCCGGAAACTGTTAATGAATCTTCGTTTTTCAGGGTTTATCCCAATCCAACCACCGGAGATTTTACACTTGAATTGCTGAAATTAGAAGAAGCATCCCAGCTTCTTATTGAAATATACACTATGCAGGGAAACCTGGTATTCAGGAGTGAATTACCGGTTCAGAATCAATACAACCTGTCATTAGCTTCAATACAGACGGGTTTATATCTTATCCGTGTTCAAAATGGATATGAAACCGGAGTTTTAAAAATCATAAAACAATAAAATTAAGTTAAATCAAACCTTTAAATTTTAAAATCCATCAATTATGAGAAAAATAATTTTCACAACAGTTTTTTCCTTGATAGCATTATCATTGCTTTCACAGGCACCTCAGAAATTCAGTTTCCAGGCTGTAGTTCGTAATAATCAAAATCAGCTTATAATCAACCAACAGGTTGGAGTAAGAACATCAATTATACAAGGTTCTACTTCAGGTACTGTTGTGTATCAGGAATTTTATTATCCAAATCAACAAACCAATGCCAATGGTTTGATTACTCTTGAAATTGGTAGCGGTTTTGTTCTTTCCGGAGATTTTTCTGCTATCAATTGGGCAAATGGACCATACTACATTAAAACCGAAGCTGATCCTACGGGAGGCACTAACTATACTATCACCGGTACCAGCCAGTTAATGAGCGTTCCCTATTCCCTTCATTCAAAAACAGCGGAATCACTTACACAACCCATTATCGAAACTGATCCTGTTTTTTCATCCTGGGATAAATCATCCGGAATAGAGATTACTGAATCTCAGATAATTGACCTTGATCATTTTACCAATGAGGATGAAATTGACCCTGTTTTTTCATCCTGGGATAAATCAACCGGAATAGCGATTACTGAATCTCAGATAATTGACCTTGATCATTTTACTAATGCTGATGAAATTGACCCTGTGTTTTCATCCTGGGATAAATCTACCGGAATAGCGATTACTGAATCACAGATAATTGACCTTGATCATTTTACCAATGAAGATGAAATTGACCCTGTTTTTTCATCCTGGGACAAATCAACCGGAATAGAGATTACTGAATCTCAAATAATTGATCTGAATCATTTTACTAATGAAGATGAAATTGACCCTGTTTTTTCATCCTGGGACAAATCTACCGGAATAGCGATTACTGAATCTCAAATAATTGATCTGAATCATTTTACTAATGAAGATGAAATTGACCCTGTTTTTTCATCCTGGGACAAATCTACCGGAATAGAGATCACTGAATCTCAGATAATTGACCTTGATCATTTTACCAATGAAGATGAAATTGATCCTGTTTTTTCATCCTGGGATAAATCTACCGGAATAGCGATTACTGAATCTCAGATAATTGATCTGGATCATTTTACCAATGAAGATGAAATTGACCCTGTTTTTTCATCCTGGGATAAATCTACCGGAATAGCGATTACTAAATCTCAGATAATTGATCTGGACCATTTTACTAATGAAGATGAAATTGACCCTGTTTTTTCATCCTGGGATAAATCTACCGGAATAGAAATTACTGAATCTCAAATAATTGATCTTAAGGATTATCTTACAGAAGAAGCTGATGGTGATCCTACTAACGAACTTCAGACAGTTGTTCAGGAAGATTACAAGGTTACCTTATCACATGATGGAGGCTCGTTTATTACTGGAATCATGAGTTATGCTCAGGATGAGATTGATGCCATAGCGCCTTATGATGGTCTGACAGTACATAACAATACCACCAATTGCATAAATTATTACTACCTTAACAACTGGTTTGAAGTTTGTGGTACCTGCACACCTCAGCCCACGCAAGCTGATGCCGGAGAAGATATTTTGATAATGGGTGGGGTTCTTACAGTTACTTTGAGTGCCAATATCCCTGTATCTGGAGAAGGAAAATGGAGTATTTTAAGTGGTGATGGTGGTTCTTTTGAAGATGACAGCTACCCACAGACTGTTTTTACAGGGCAATCCGAAGAAGAATACACCCTTCAGTGGGCAATTACAACAAGTTGCAACACTTCTTACGATGAAATAAAAGTGAAGTTTTATACCTGGATATGTGGTATGCCATTTACTGATTCTCGAGACGACCAATCCTATAACACCGTGCTAATTGGCGACCAATGCTGGATGGCTGAAAACCTTAAGTACCTGCCCAGCGTAGTTGGTCCCGGCACAGGTTCAGAAACAATTCCGTATTATTATGTTTATGGTTATAACGGCACTAATGTAAATGATGCAAAAGCCACTACCTATTATAACGCCTACGGTGTGTTATACAATTGGCCAGCAGCAGTCAATGCCTGCCCCCCAGGTTGGCATTTGCCAAGCGATGCTGAGTGGACGCAATTAGTTGATTACTTGGATTCACAAGGTTTCCCTAACGATTGGGAAAATCCTAATAGTGCCGGCAATGCCCTCAAGTCCTGCCGGCAAGTAAACTCTCCCTTGGGTGAAGATTGTGCCACATCTGAACATCCGCGATGGAATTCAGATAATACTCATTATGGTTTTGATGAGTTTGGCTTTTCGGCGCTTCCTGGCGGCTACCGTAGTTACAATGGGAATTTCTTCAACGTTGGGGGCGACGGTGTCTGGTGGAGTTCTAATGAGGACTCATCTACGTACGCCTGGTTCCGGTATATGTTCTACAGTTACGGCACCGTGTACCGCTTCAGCAACTTCAAGTCAAACGGTTATAGCGTAAGGTGCCTGAGGGATTAGATTATTTGGTTATTTGAGAAATTTGATTATTTGGGGTTTGGGGCTTTATTTTCTCAGGATTCATAATTCAAATTTTTAAAGATTTTGCCTCCGGGCTTTCCTTCACTTGGTGCTTCGGGATTTTAATACCGATTGGAAAAATATAACAGACCAATTTTACCGGATGGAAAAATATAACAGACCAATTATCGCTCCGCTCAATTGTTCTGAATATTTTATCCACCGGCATTAACGATTGTAATTTACAAAACAGCTTGGACTATTTTGTAAATACAATTCGTATAATCGCTCCGCTTAATTGTTCTTAATGTTTTAACCACCGGCATAATTTACAAAACAGCCTGGACTGTTTTGTAAATACAATTCGTATAACATTTTTGCTTAAGCGTTAGATATTCTTGCTTTTATAATACCCGCCAGTTTTTGGCGCACCCTTGAAAAATATCTTACCCTGTTCAGTTAATTGCTTAATATGCCGTTGTGTGCTTCGCAGGCTCAGCCCTAATTGCTCTGCTATGTATGGCGCATTGATGCCCGGAAATTGACTAATTGCTTCAAATATCCTATCCTGTTGTTGTTTTATACCGCCACTCTTTTTGTCAAACTCTTTATTTACACCGCCACTTTCTTGTTTTATAGCGCCACTTTCCTTTAGTAATCGCAACAAATCTGTTTGTGTAGAGATGACACAACCGGCGATAAAATCAACGAATGGGTGAACATCTTCATGGGCTTTTTCCAAAAGCGCAATGTAATTCTGCCTCACAATCACCGGGATAATGGCAATTGTGTATTCGTTACGCAACAGCGCAAGGTTCATCAGCAGCCTTGCCATGCGGCCGTTACCGTCAATAAAAGGATGGATAAACACAAAACGCTGGTGAGTAAGTGCTGCCAGCCTTACAGGATATATCTTTCCTTCGTTGGTATTGTACCAGCGCACAAAGCGTTTCATCTCTGTGTTAATTTTTTGAGGCGGTGTAACTGCATATTTGCTACCACTGATAAAAACAGGTACGCTGCGGTACACGCCAGCCAGAGTTTCGTCAAGTTGCCGGAAAAACATTTTGTGAAGCATCAGGATATCTGTTTCTTCAAGCGCTTGTTTTTGCAAAAGGCTGTAAAGATGGTCGTAGGCTTTGGCATGGCCCACAGCTTCATACACATCCTTTAAGGGCTTGCCTTCGATGGTAAGCCCATCTTCAATCACAACTCTGGTTTCCGACTCTGTGAGGCTGTTGCCTTCAAGCGCATTGCTTGAATAAGTAAGCCCGATGCGATAGTAATTCCACAGCGATTGCAGCGTATGTTCATCAAAAGGACGGTAAGCCTTTATACTTTCGTTATTGATGCTGGCTATTTTGAGTTTGTTTGTCATGATGATCCGATTTTTGAATTCATTTGGATAAATAATCCCGTTTCATTTTATTGTTGTATCAGATAATTGCAAATTCCGCTCATCAGGTTTTTTAATTTTTAAAACACCAAAATTTTACCGGTAATTTCGTTCATATCAATTTCAACGATTTTAGCCTGATAGCGGGCAGTGATCAGACGGCTTTCAGCAGCAAGATAGTTTTTTTGGGCTTCGCGCAGTTCAAAACCCGATAATTCTCCAAGACGGAAGCGCTCCATTGCAATTGCAAGATTTCTGTCTGCAACTTCAAGGTTAAGGCTTTCGAAATCAACTAATTGCTTTTTGCTCTGCAGGCTAAGATAGGTTGCCATCAAATCGGTATGTAAAGTTGAGCGGAAGTCCATAAGTTCAATTTCTGCATTTTCTTTCATAATACGGGCATTGGCGATCTGCCGGTTCAGATTAAAACCATTGAATATATTCCAGCCTACTGAAAGACCGTAATTTATACCCGAAGTCTGATTTGTTTTCATAAATCCGGCTTCCGATTCCGATTTCAGATAACTATATCCCATATTAGCGTTCAGCCTTGGCATACGGCGAGCATTAAGCGAACGCAGCTCCAGCGATGTCAGGCGTGTATCAATATTATTCATCTGCAGGTAAGTGTTATTTGCCATAGCAATGTCATATACATCCTTCCATGCAGGCATTGAAACAGTATCAATTGTATCTTCAACATCAAAATCAAGGGCTATATCTCTTGCCAGCAGATTATTCAGCCTTATTTTTGAGGTCCTGAAAATCTCTTCACTGTTTAACTGATCGGAACGGTCGGCGTTATAATCAACCTGAGCCTGCAATATCTCCAGACGGGAAGCAGCTCCAAGTTGAAATTTCTCTTCGGCAAGTCTGATCCTTTCTTCCGAAATGGAAATGGTTTTGTCAATTACCTGTAATCGTTGCTTTTGTCTTACAAGGTCGTAATATGACGACAATACGCTAACAATGGTTTTTTCAATAACAATGCGGGCAGCCAGCTCACCCATTGCTTCCAGTTCTTTAAGTTTTTCGTAATTTGTAAACATTTCCAGTCCATCGAAAAGCGTCCAGTTAAATACACCGCTTAGATTGAATGAGCTGGATTTTGCATTCTCTTTTTCGTTATCCTGACCCGACAGGAATTCCTGTTTTGAGTTCTGGATATTATTGTTTTGAGATACGTTAAGATCAACAGACGGCATAAATCCGGCGTTGCCGTAGGTTACGTTATTTGAAGATATTTCAGCCTGATTACGTGCTATGCGTATTGAATAATTATTTTCCAGTGCAATTTTTATTGCTTGTTCTGAAGTAAGAATTTCCTGAGCAAAAAGTAGTATTGGGAATTGAACAAGAAAGAAAAAAATAAAAGGTCTGATTGAGTGCATAATACTATTTAACTATTAATGACAGGTGGTTAATATATGTTTTTGTTAATTTTCCGGAACTCATATTTTCATGAAATATCAGGGTTTGAAGTGTCTTTTCTTTCCTCTGAAATATACGAATACATTGCCGGTATTACATAAAGTGTAAGAATAGTTGCAAACAACATTCCTCCGATTATGGCAGTTCCCATTGAGGCACGGCTTTCCGAACCGGCTCCGAGTGCAAGAGCAATGGGAATAACGCCCAGAATAGTTGAAAGGCTGGTCATAAGAATAGGTCTGAATCTGGCGGAAGCAGCATCAATTATAGCATCAATTTTTTTCAAACCATGAGCTTTACGCTGATTACCAAATTCAACAATAAGGATACCGTTTTTAGCAACCAATCCTATAAGCATGATCATTCCTATCTGGCTAAAAATATTCATAGTATTCCTGAACAGCCATGTTGTAAGTATTGCTCCTGCCAATGCCAGCGGTACCGTGAACATTATTATCAGAGGATCGCGAAAACTTTCAAATTGTGCTGAAAGAACGAGATAAATAAGTATAAGTGCGAAAACAAATGCAAAAATCAGACTCGAAGAACTTTCCTGAAAGTCTTTTGACGGACCTGAAAGTGCAGTGCTAAATCGGTCGTCGAGTACTTTAGCGGCAATGCGGTCCATTTCTTTAATACCCTGGCCAATTGTAATGCCTTCAGCCGGATTGGCTGAAACGGTAGCCGATACAAAGCGATTATAGCGATACAATTGAGGTGGGTTGGTTTCTTCACGAAGTTGAACAAGATTGTCAAGCTGTATCATTTCTCCACGTACATTTTTCACATACAATGATTTTAAATCCAGAGGATCATCACGATTTTCACGGTTCATTTGCCCTATTACCTGATATTGTTTTCCGTTCATCACAAAAAAGCCAAATCGTTGTCCGCTGTATGCGAGTGAGAGAGTCTGAGCAATGTCCATAGCCGAAACACCCAGATTGCGTGCTTTATTCCTGTCAATGCTAATACTTATCTCAGGTTTGTTAAAACGCAGGTTTAAATCGGCAAACTGAAACATAGGGCTAACATTTGCCTCATTAAGAAATTGTGGTGCTATTTCGCGCAATGTTTCAAAGTTAGGAGCCTGAATAACATATTGAACCGGTAAACCACCACCTTGTCCGCCAATAGATTGGTCTTGTGCTACTGACACCCTTGCTGCAGAAAGTTGTTTAACTTTATCAGAAAGCACGTTGGCAATTTCTTGTTGCGAACGCTTTCTTTCTGTTGGCTCAACCAGTCCCAGACGTACAAAGCCGGAATTTACCGCACCTGCTCCTCCAAAACCGGGGCTTGTAATTGATACAAGTGAATAAGCTTCCGGCACTTCATCCCGGATCATATTTACCAGTTCTACCATATACCTGTCCATATAATCATATGATGAACCTTCAGGAGCTGTAGCAACCAGACGCATTCCCGAACGGTCTTCAAGTGGTGCCAATTCTGAGGGTATTAAAACGCCAATGCCAAAGATCATGGCAAGAGAAGCAAAAATTATGATAAATGCTATCCATCTCTTTTTCATGAAAACCACCAGCGAGTTACGATACATTTCAATTATTCTGGTAAAAAATGGTTCGGTTTTGAGGTAAAGCCAGTTTTTCTTTTCCATTTTTCTCAGAAATCTGGTTGAAAGCATAGGAGTAAGAGTGAGAGCTACGAAACTTGATATTATCACCGAACCTGATAATACGATCCCAAATTCACGGAAAAGTCTTCCTGTAATACCTTCAAGAAAAATTACCGGTAAAAAAACTGCTGCCAGTGCTACTGTAGTAGCAATAACGGCAAAGAAAATTTCAGCAGTACCTTTAATACCTGCTTCAATAGGTGGTAAGCCGCTTTCAATTTTTGTATAAATATTTTCAAGAACTATAATAGCATCATCAACCACCAATCCTATGGCAAGTACTATTCCAAGCAGGGTTAAAACGTTTATTGTGAACCCAGCCAGATACATTATAAAAAATGCACCAATAAGGCTGATTGGAATAACAATAACGGGTATAAATGTAGTTCGCCAATTGCGTAGAAACAAAAATATGATCAGTACAACGAGGAAAAAAGCCATAAAAATTGATTGTTGTACTTCGTTAATTGAATTATGTATGTATTTTGTAGTGTCGTAGCTAATACCTGTACGAATATCGGCAGGCAGGTCTTTTTTGATCTGCTCAAGGCGTTTATAAAATTCTTCGGCAATTTCCACATGGTTTGAACCGGGTTGAGGTATAATTGCGCATCCTACCATAGGAATTCCATCGCGTCTCATAATGGTACGTTCGTTTTCGGGTCCCAGTTCAGCTACTCCTACATCACGGAAATGTATTCTTGCATTATTTTCTTCTTTTATAATCAAGTTGCCAAATTCTTCCGGTGTTTCAAGGCGGCTTTGGGTTCGAACCGTTAATTCGGTTGTGCTGCCTTCAATACGTCCCGATGGCAGTTCAATATTTTCGCGTTGCAGGGCATTACGAACATCAAGAGGGGTAAGTCCGTATGCTGCGAGCCGCACAGGGTCCATCCATAAGCGCATTGAATAGTTTTTTGCACCCCAGATGCTAACCTGACTTACACCATTTATAGTTTGAAATCTTTCTTTGAAAATTCTTTCGGTAATATCGGTAATTTCAAGCAGAGAGCGTGAATCGCTCGCAATATTGAGTAATACGATAGGGCTTGCATCGGCGTCAGCTTTCGATACCACCGGTGGGTCAATATCCGGCGGAAGCCTCCATATTACTCTTGAAACACGGTCGCGAACATCGTTGGCAGCAGCTTCAAGGTCAACTCCAAGATTAAATTCAACCCTGATCCCGCTGCGCCCGTCGCGACTAGTAGATGTTAATGAGCGAATACCGGCAATTCCGTTTATTGATTCTTCCAATGGCTCGGTAATCTGCGATTCAATTACATCGGCATTGGCTCCCACATAACTGGTGCCTATATTTATTATTGGCGGGTCAACGCTTGGATATTCTCTAACACCAAGAAAAGTTAGACCTATCAGACCGAATATTACAATCACTATTGACATGACTGTTGCTAATACCGGTCGTTGTATGCTGATTGATGATAAACTCATGAGTTGTTTTTAATATTTTGGATTTTTTTGTGGCGGCTGATATTCTTAATTTTTACGCGTATTTCTGAAAACAAATTATTTTCAGATTTACAAAGCGAATTGCAGTTCGTTCAGATTTTATTTTTATATCATATTTTAACCAAGATCGCTAAGAACCACAGTCATACCTTTTTTCAAATGCAACAATCCGGTGGTAATGATAGTATCGTTGGCATTTATTCCTGAAACAACCTGAATGAGTTCGCTGGTTCGGATACCGGTTTCAACCTCAACAGGTTCGGCTAAGCCATTTTTATAAAGAAAAACAATTTGCTTTCCAAGCATGGGTAACAATGCTTCGGTAGGAATAGAAAGGGCTTCGTAATATGTTCTTAGTATCAGTTCCACTGAAGCAAATGAGCCGGGAATCACGTCAAGGTTCGCATTAGGATAAATAGCTCTAAGTTTTAATGTTCGTGTTGATTGGTCAATCATTGGTTCAACGGCATAAACTTCGGCTATGTGTTCGTTGGTATTTCCAATGGTAAAATTTATTTTATTACCCGGTTTTACTTCTGAAGCATATCTTTCCGGTATTGAGAACTCAATTTTAACAGGTTGTATTTTTACCAGCGAAGCAATACGCATATTTGGTGTGATGTAGCTTCCTTCGCTTACCAGCCTTAAACCTATTATTCCATCAAAAGGCGCTTTTACCATAGTTTTTGCAATTTGCGCTTCTATCATCATTATTTCGGCTCGGTTTGTATTCAGGTCGGCAAGGGCTTTATCGTAAACTTCCTGACTCACAGCTTCTTTCTCTAATAAAATACGCTGACGAAATTCTCTTTCAACTAATAATGTTTCCTGAAATTGCAAACGTTTTAATTGTGCTTGAAGTTCGGCATCATTGATGGTTAGAAGTAAGTCGCCTTTTTTTACTTTTTTGCCTTCATTAAAATATATAGCCGTTATTTTACCTGATGCTTCGCTACTTATATCCACCGATTCGTCGGGTAAAATAGTACCGCTGGTCATAATGCGGTTGTCAAGGCTGGCAGCATTTATTATCATTCCTTTTACCTGTAAACCCGAAGGAGCAGCAGATCTGCTGCCGGTGTCCTGTTGTGCGTTACTGAACCAGTCGAGCCGTCGTCCTATCAGAAATATCAATATGATTGCGACAAGCGAGAACAAGAAGATTTTTTTTAATAGTTTTTTCATAGAGATTCAGGAAGAAGTGAGTTTTATAAAAATATTGCAAAGCTACTGAAGTTCATTTGTTGAATGATTTTTTAAGTCAAAAATTCTTTGCTTCAGATTCTTTAAACAAGTTTTTTAATACATTGTTTGTCTTGGCTGATTGACAAACACCGAATTATTTTGAAAAAGCCTAAAGTGTTTTAATTATCTGCTTTACTTGGTTTGTTGGTGTTTTTAACAATATTTCTAAAAATGTATTAAGCCATTGATAAATTGGTAAATGCGTTATGCTTAACAGGCTTTGGGCTTTTTTTTTCAATCATTTTTTCAAATAAGTTTTGTATTCAATTTAATTTTCTACTTTTGCAGCGGAGAGATGGCAGAGCGGTCGATTGCGGCGGTCTTGAAAACCGTTGAGGGTAACACCTCCGGGGGTTCGAATCCCTCTCTCTCCGCTTGTTTTAATAGTTTTAAGAGCCATCTGACGGCTCTTTTTTTCATAGAAATATATCTGAATAATCAATATAGGGCTATGTAAAGAGTCGTTTTATTGATAATTAATCAATCCGGAGAGATGCCAGAGCGGTCGAATGGGGCGGTCTCGAAAACCGTTGTCTGCTGTACAGCGGACCCAGGGTTCGAATCCCTGTCTCTCCGCATTTATACGATTTGCGATTAATCAATATTCAGAAATAGTCCTAACCTTAAGTTAAGTTCAGAAAATAGTGTAACTATCAGAGTAGTAGGTTTATAGGGACTAAATTATATTGAGGCTTTTTACTTTTTTAGAATGCTTTCGGCTTAAAATTCTCGCTATTGACAATAGTAGCACTACTGCCGGTAGCTCTGATAACAAAAAATCCCTGATTTTCTGCCATACGTTCGCTTGAACCTTCAGAGGTTATGAATGCCATACCACCATAAATGATCCTATCTTTGTATTCAGGCATATAAGTCTTTGCCTTCCATATCTTTTCATGGAAATCGTTAACATCCTGCTGTCGTAGTGTGGTTTTTACTTCCACAATCACAATTTCACTACTATTTGTAGCAATTATATCATATTCGTAATTCTGACCTTTATGATTTCCTTTTATTCTTTGTAAAGTACGCTCAACCTTTATATTTTTTGTTCTTAACAATTTTATCAGATCCCCTTCAACAAGAGCTTCCACCAGTTTGCCCCATTGCGAAGTAAACAGAGCAGTTAATTCTTTGATTTTCTTATCAGTTTCCTGAAATTTTTTATCAGTTTCCTGAAATTTCCTATCAGTTTCCTTAAACTGCTTGTCAGTTTCCAGAAACAATTGCCATACCTGATCGAAGTTTACAGGCTGGCTGTATTCAGTAAAAGGTTCGTTGATCTGATTATCCTTATCCATAATCTTGAATATTAGTTCTACAAAATTACAACAAATTCATTTAAAAGCCATTATAAATAATCAGATGAGTGGTTTTTATTAAAATCTGTCAGATGTTTTATGTTAAAAACATGAGTCCCCTCTAAAAAGGGGTTATTAATAAAAGTGTTAAAAAATTGATAACTGATGAAAATATACCTTTGGAAAATTGCGGGATCAAATTTGGTTGAAAATTGATCTGTAAAGAAATATTTTGATC